>Ga0105045_10000077_pt1 | contig 50106 bp, 39 predicted proteins | sample MAT02_FD_78089 | JGI IMG/M metagenome (GOLD analysis project Ga0105045, IMG submission 78089) | Freshwater microbial communities from Lake Fryxell liftoff mats and glacier meltwater in Antarctica - MAT-02 (megahit assembly) | ecosystem: Environmental > Aquatic > Freshwater > Ice > Liftoff...
CACTTCGATATTTCCAGCTGAAATACTACCTTGATTAAACAACTCAATAGTGTATGTCAATTGATTGCCATATAAATAAGGACCTGTTTGATTTGCAATAACTTTTCTTTGTGCAAGGTCAAAGATTTCGATTCCCGCAGGATCGTGATCATCTTCTTCGCCACCTTTATTATTACTGTTTATATTATTATCTGCTACATCACCTGGTTCTACAGCATTTTCAACCACATTATTACTTCCTGGATTACTATCAATATCCCAATTAGTTCTATCGTTGCCGTCTGCATCTGCAGCACTAGTGATTTCAGAATAGTTGATCCAATTTTTCTCGCCACCTGTGGTTTGTAAAACAGTCAAGAATATCTTAACAGTTTGACTGCCATTAACGGCGATAGGACCAGCAATAGTATAATTAACTGTAGGTGATGCACCTGACCAACCAGTGTTATTTAAAGCACTGAATCCATAACCCGCAGGTATGTAATCAGTGATTTCGACATTAGTTGCAGGCTCGTTGCCTTGGTTAAATACAGTTACATCAAACTCTAGTAATTGACCATATTTGTATGGACCTGCAGTCACAAGAGTTTTTCTAAGCGCTAGATCGAATATTTCTATTCTCTCTGGATCTTGATCATCTTCATCATTTACCGCTGGACCCGTACCAACTGGGCCTGTACCATCACCGTTCACAATATCATCTGATGGACCTTCTGGTTCACCACCTGAATCATTATTAGGATTTGAGTCAGGACGGCTATCTATATCCATACTAGAAACATCGTTACCGCTAGTATCTTCGAATCTAAATATCTCTGCTTTGTTATCCCAACCTGTAGCATAGTTTGTAGTAAATTTCACTCTTAAGTAAATACTTACTATTGCACTTTGGCCTGGCTGAATTGTAGTAGGTATGATAGTGACAGCATTTCCACTGATTGGATCAAATGTCCATGTTGGAAAATTCTGAGCGCCTACATATTCAAAACCTGTAGGTATGTAATCTGCCACTCTTGTATTTCTAATAGGGAAATTACCTTGATTAAATACTTCAATATCGAATTTAACAACATTCCCTACAAAGAAAGGACCTACTGCAGTTGTAGTTTTACGCAAAGCCATATCGTATAGTCTTGGCCCAGCAGGGTCATGATCATCTTGACTTCCTACGCCTGAATCAGATACGCTATCTATATCACCATCTCCTGGACCGTTAGGCAAAATAGCATCCTCATTAGTTGTATCACTATTAGGTGTACTATCTGCATCAGTAGGTGGAGTATTCTCAGGATTAGTATCATTATCAGCACTACCTATTTCTGCATAATTAATCCAGTTTTTAGCTCCACCCATCGTCGTATTGATATTAAGAACTATAGAAACTGTAGTAGATGCACCTGGTGCCAGAGGACCTGGTATTGTATATGTCAAAGTAGGAAGCGTATTGCTCCAACCTGGATTCAATCCAGCATTGAAGGTATATCCTATAGGAACATAGTCATTGAGTACTACATTATAGGCTGGCTCATTACCTTGATTAAATACTGTGATATTAAATGTAATTGGTTGACCATTTACATAAGGTGCAGCAGTGACTAATTGCTTTCTAAGGGCAAGGTCAAATACTCTGATAAGTTCAGGATCTTGATCATCTTCGTCTGAGGCTGTATTGCCATCTAAAGGTGATCCGCCACCGTTTTTACCATCTCCATTAACGAAGTCATCATTAGGGCTTTCTGCAAGTCCACCTGCGTCATTATCTTTGTTTGTATCTGGTGTACTATCTATATCTTGATTAGATATATCGTTGCCATTTACATCTTCAAATGCTTTTACCTCAGCATAGTTTAGCCATGCATTTGGTGTGTAGCAAGGCTTAACTCTAAGATTTATGATTAAAGTTCTAACTTGAGATGGCATCAGTGTGCCAGAAAGCATAGTAGTTGCTTGTGCACCACCTACTGTCCAAGCTTGACTACCACTTACATATTCAAATCCACAAGGGATATAATCGACTACATCTATGTCTGTCAATACTACATTACCTTGGTTGATAACGTTTATTTGGAAACTAACTACTTGACCATAAGTATATGGACCAGCTGTAACGGTTGTTTTGCGCAATGCTATATCTATGATTCTTGGAGCTGCTGGATCGTGATCATCTTGATCTTGATTTGCATTAGGTCCGCCACCTATTATATTGTCATCATCTGGATCACCAGGTTTCACTGGATTGTCATTGTTAGGATTGCTATCAGCAACGCTATCTGCATCATCATTTCTATTATTGCCTCTATCATCTTGAGCAGCAGTAACCTCAGCATAGTTATCCCATGCTGTAGCTGTGCTACCCATCTGTAAAGTCAATACTAATGGCAATGCACCAGTACTGGCTCCTGGTTGCAATGGACCAGCTACTGTACGAGTGATTACTGAAGGACCGCCTGTCCAACCGTTGTTAGCTGTAAAAGTGTAACCCGCAGGTATGTAATCAGAAACTATTACATTAGTAGCTGTAACGTTACCTTGGTTAAATACCTCTACGTTAAATGTTAATGGCTGACCATAGCTATATGGTCCATTCGTAGCCAATACTTTTCTTAAAGCAAGGTCAAAAATTTCGATTTTCACAGGATCGTGATCATCTTCGTCGCCATTTTCATTATTGATAGTATTATCTGTACCAGAAGTTACACCTCCGAAATCAGGAACACCACCATTGTCGTTACCATTATTAGCATCTGGTGTACTGTCTACATCAACTGGTAAACCAGGAGTATTAGGGTCAGTATCGTCAGCTCTAGAAATCTCTGCATAGTTAGTCCATGCAGTATTTTGATTTGTGTAGCATGCAACTGCTCTCAAATCTAGGAATAATTCAGCAGTTTGACCTGGCTGTAATATACCTGTGAAAGTAGTTTTGACCGTATTACCACTTTGAATCCAGTTGCTGTTAACAGGAGATCCTGGTACAAACTGAAGTCCGCAAGGTAAATAATCAGTCACATCTATATTTGTAGCTGCAATATTACCTTGATTAAACAATTCTATTCTGTACATTACATTTTGACCATAACTAAAGCTTGGTAATGCCGATAACTTAGTTTTTCTTAATGCAAGATCAAATACTTTAGGCCCCGCAGGGTCATGATCGTCTTGACTACCTACACCACTATCCGTGGTGCTAGCTATATCATTATCTCCTGGGCCGTTAGGTAAAACTGCGTTTTCGTTTGTACCATTACTACCTGGAGTACTATCTGCATCAGTAACTGGATTACCAGTACCATCTTGAGCAGAAGTAATCTCAGAATAGTTGATCCATGACTTAGCAGATGTAGTTACTACTTGATTAAACGTTAGGTTTAATGTCAAAGTTGCACTCGCACCCGGTGCAATCGGACCCACTATAGTATTAGTAATCGTCGGTGCTGCACCAGTCCATCCATTATTAGCCACAAAACTATAACCTGCAGGTATATAATCGCTCACTACTACATTTGTAGCAGCTACGTTACCTTGGTTAAATACCGTAACAGTGAATGAATGTGTCTGACCATAAGTATATGGAGCAGCTGTATTTAGTGTCTTAGTCAATGCTAAGTCAAATACATTTACTAATGCTGGATCATGATCATCCTCGTCAGTTGCCGCAGTTCCACCACCTACAACACCGCCACCTTTTCCATCTAGGAAGTTGTCAGCTGGGCTATTAGGTTGACCCCCTGCATCATTGCTAGGATCACTGTCAGGTGTACTGTCTATATCGAACTGACCTATAGGAAGACCATTGAGATCATTAAATGCAGAAATTTCTGCAAAGTTTAACCATGCGTTTGGCATTTGACTTGCTCTTAGCGTTAATGTCAAATTGAGTGTAGTCGAAGCACCTGGTGCTAAAGGACCCGCAATAGTTCTAGAAATCAATGGAGAAGAACCTGTCCAACCATTATTAATTGCAAAAGCATATCCATCAGGAACATAATCGCTTATATTAATAGAAGTTGCTGTTTCATTGCCTTGGTTCTGAACAGTTATTAAAAAATTAATTGCCTGACCATAAGTATATGGACCTGCTGTAACGATTTCCTTTCTAAGGGCTAAGTCCACAAGTCTCACGGTAGCTGGATCGGCATCGTCCTCATCGGTCAATTGATTACTACTACCTGGAATCCCCGTGCCGTCACCGTTTAAAGCATTATCACTAGGAGTATTGATAGCACCACCCGCATCGTTGTTAGGGTTTGAATCAGGTGTACTGTCAATATCGGTAGTACGACTTCTAGTGTCCGTACCAGCTGTGATCTCTGCTATGTTTAATATGTTACTCGGTGTAGCATTGCTATTCAATACTAATTCAAGTGGAATAGTCACACAACCATTAGGTAATAAACCCCCTGTTGGAAGTCCACTACCTGGTATAATCGTTCTAGTTGCATTAGCACCCGAAGATGCCCAACCGTTATTAGCTAAAAATGTAAAACCACTCGGTACGTAATCGATCAAAGTCACACTCGTCGCAGGGTCGGTACCCTGATTACATACTTGGATATTAAAAGTAACAGTTTCACCTGGCTTTGCTGGTGTATTATTACTTTTGGTTTTCGTAAGGGCAAGATCTAACCAACCACAGTCTTCTGTGGCTACCCTGATCGGACAACATAATGATATGAGACATCCCAAACCATCAGTTGCAGTGTAATAAAATTCCTCCATGCCATCAAACATGCCAGGTGTATTTATGGTTACTTGGAGAGAACCTGCACCAACTTGCTGGTTAGCTCCATTAAACCACAATACATTAGTGATACCTGCAATAGGAGTAAGTGTAGCAGAAGTACTGCCATCATCACAAATAAATGTGATATCAGTAGAACAACCGTCACTACAACTAGCAACAGGTCCAACAATAAAAGTTCGCCTACATGATAAATTAGCTTTATCAGTAAGCGTTACGGTATAGCTACTGCCACTACCAGCAGTACCACTGCCGAGAATAACTGCAAATGCAGTACCGTAATTACCTTGTTGAGGACTTGCAATAGTTCCCCCACTGACATCTATCCAAAAACCATTAACACTACCATTAGTTGAGGTAACATTAAGGTTAAACTGGATAGCATCATCCGACGGTGAATCTGTACTCTTGCTATTACAAGAAGTACCAGTTACCGTAGGTGGGTTAATACTACACTGTCCCCAAAGGCTACTTGCTCCTGTAAGGAGAAGCAAGAAAACGAAAGTCTGTAAAATACTTTTCATTACTTTGAGATTTAGTGTAAAAAATAAACTTGTTTCCTCATCGCGAGGCTTTTCCTGAAATTTAACGCTTTCATTTGAGGGAGGCCGCAGAAACATGATTCCGAAATTTAGAGTGTGAAAAAAATAAATAAATTTTTCTTTAGATGTCATGAGATGACTTTCTATATTTTTTTTCCATGCAAGACATGAATAAACTTGTACAATCTTAAGTAATGAAAATATTATAAACGCATAAAGGCATTGCAGTAATACTACATTGCTCGTCAAAAAAACTAATCTTATTTTATTGTTTAATTTGTTCATTTTGAAATAATTACATCACTTAACCACACTTGCAATATACAAGTGAAGTTAGGTTTCTATTATCTCAAAATATTAGCCAACTATGACTAATCTGGGTCTATAGGCACAAAGATATTATTATTATTTATAATATAAAATTTTTCATCAAAAAAAATTTACTTTTTCAGTTATTTTATTTTGACATGACACTGAAGATGTATTTTTAATGTAAAAATCTCGTCACCAGCAGATTAATCAAACGATTATTACTTTGCATCAAAAAATAATATTAATATTGTCCAAAATTTATAAATAATGGAAATATTTAAGCGTCACCTTTCTTTTAATTACTTTTATGGGTTTTTATTTTTATTAAATTTATTAGTCCTGTCACACTTCGTCAGTTATAGGATAGTAGCCAAGCCTATGATCATGGCATCTCTGATAGGTTGCTATATCACCAATGAAAAAAAACAAAACAATGGATTTAATCTCGCTATGATCGCTGCACTTTTTGGTGATGCTTTTTTGCTATTCGAAGGCATAGATTTTTTTAAGATAGGACTGATCTGTTTTCTGGTCATGCAAGTCCTATATACCTATACCTTTTACCAACAGTACGTACCCGACGCTAAAAAATTGGGTTTAACCCTCATCACACTTTCGGCTACAGCCGGAGGTGTCATATACACGATCCAAGATAAATTGGGCGAACTCACTGTACCAATCATCATCTATGCGATAGCAATCGTACTCATGGCCACTAGTGCCATCATGCGCAATCCTAGACTAAAAGGATACAGGACGATGATCGTTGGCGTAATGTTGTTTGTGATCTCAGATGCTGTGCTTGCGCTCAAGGAGTTTGGTAGTGGAACACCTATGCTGTCCTATATCGTAATGATCACATATATGATAGCGCAGTTTTTGATCGTTAAAAGTCAGCTGATAGACTCGCCATCTGCAACCTAAATATATAATACTAATAGTCTTACGTCAAAACAAAAACTTATAAATGAAAATATTAATCTACGGACAAAATCTAAAATCAAGCGAAGACTTTGTCTATCTAGATCTACTGGTTCAATTGCTGATAGAGTCAAATGTAGCTTTTGTATTTTATGAACCACTTTTGCGTGAAGTAATTAAAACGAATAATACCTACACCATATATAATAGCATCAATACCTACGATGAAATCATCAATCAGAAAATAGACATAGCTATCACTATGGGTGGTGACGGAACGATACTCCAATCCATAACCCTCCTCAAAGACTGTAACGTGCCTATACTCGGTATTAATCTAGGTCGTCTAGGATTCCTGGCAAGCGTCGAAAAGTCTATCATAGCTCATGCCATCGAACAGCTACTTGCACATAAATATCGTGTGGTCTCTAGAAGTGTACTAAAACTGAGCTGCAATAAACCCATTTTTGGCGATGCACCTATCGCACTCAATGACTTTACACTCAACAAAAGGGATACTTCGTCTATGATCACGATACATATATATATAGATGACAATCTCCTGAACTCCTACTGGGCAGACGGGATCATCATAAGCACACCTACGGGATCTACCGGATACTCACTGAGTTGTGGAGGTCCGATAGTTTTTCCGGACTCTAAAAACTTTATCATTACGCCTGTCGCCCCACACAATCTCAATCTCAGACCTGTCGTCATTCCAGACAGTCATATACTCAGTATCAGAGTAGAAGGACGGACGGATAGCTTCATGTGTACACTAGATTCTAGGTACGAAACAGTAACATCTGAGCATCATATAGAGATCAGTAAAGGCGATTTTGATGTCAACTTCATAGAGCTAGAGGATCAAAGCTTCATCAAAACCATCAATGCAAAACTAATGTGGGGACTAGACCAAAGAAACTAATCTTTCTATGTCATGGACATCATGAGATTGCAGCTTAAACGAAGTGCTGACGCTTTTTATCAAAGTATAAACCGACTTTGGAGCACTATATCTCAGAATCTCTAGCTAGTTTTACAAAAATGCCTAACACAAAACACCAATGAAAATAATAATCACTCACAACAATGATACTTACGAGGTTGATCTAGATAAAGGCCACTCTATCGCTATACCTCTCGTCAGTGATAGCATAGGGCCGAAATGCTTTTTTGCGCCACCATTTACGATCAGACCCGTGGTGGCAGGTGATTTCATAGGTGATACCAACCAAGGAAGTCCTGTGAACTTTAAAAACATCACGCTCAATCCACATGGCAATGGCACTCATACAGAGTGCGTAGGTCATATCACTCAGCATCCATATCATATCGTGGACACGATGGCGTCGCATCACAGCATCGCAAAATTAATCTCTGTCCCACTCATACTATCCAACGACGACTTAATCATAGATACCCAAGCTCTAATAGATGCGCTAGGAGATGTCCAACATTGCGAATGTCTCATCCTCAGAACCTTGCCCAATGATGACTCAAAAAGAACAAAAGATTACTCTGGCACCAACCCACCCTTTATGACTATAGATGCAATAAAATTTATCAATGGTCTTGGAGTAAAGCACTTAATGCTCGACCTGCCATCCGTAGATAGAGAGGAAGATGGAGGTGCGCTAAACGGTCATAAAACATACTGGGGAGTACCCGATGATATACAAACTAACAAAACCATCACAGAAATGGTATATATCCCTGAAGAAATCAAAGATGATTTTTACTTTTGCAATATGCAAGTATTGCCGATTGCAATGGATGCAAGCCCGAGTAATATTCTGCTTTACGAAATGAACAAAATCTAAAAATAATTGTAACGTATTTGATATTTAAAATCATAATAATAATCATATTGTTTCTTATATTTATCTAATTAATTTTTACTTTTTAAACCATCATGCGAGCAACATCTTATATAAAATATTTTAGACTAGGAGAGACCTCATATCGTGAGAAAGTAAAGTACTATGAGGACAATTACGATTTGGTTCAGCACCTTTACTTTGATGATAAGGTAGATATAGATATGGATTATATCCAAAGTTTATTTGAGATAGGTAGATATGACAGATTCCTGAGCAAAGTAGATACCATACTCGAAGTCATCATCATGGAAAACATCTACGAATTTAAAGGCGAAAATATATTTAATGACCTATTATTTAAAAAAGCAGCATGCCTATTTCATAACGGTAATTATGACGAAGCCAAAAACGTACTCAGACAATTGATAAAAATAGATGCTTCCAATTACACTGCCTTAGCACTTTACAAAATCTGTAAACGAAAAGAAACTTCCGACTTTTCTGTCATCATCAAAGCTTTTGTAAATGCTTCGCTTCTCATAGTAATAAGCATTTATATTGGAAGAATATTTCTAATCGAAGCTTTCTTTGATCAGTACATGGGTTTTTTTGTGTCGCTGAGCTACTTTTTATTAGGTTTTTCGGCTTTTGTCTTTATAGGGTATGAAGTCTATTTCAATGCAAGCATGTACAAAGAGACTGGACTGTCTAGCTTCCGTGTACTCAATCGAGTTTTTTATAAAAAGAGATAGGAACTATCATCGAGGATGCTAAGCTACTTTTTATTATTTGGGCATATCCCTAAACACGGTCAGGAGACCGAAAGATATAAGTCCTGAAGTCTGAAGACTTTGGACAACGGGTATTTGTGACGCAAGGCATTACTTCAGACAACAACAACAGAACGAATTGTACACTTGCGTTAGATAAGAGGATATGTTTACCAAATATTTAAGTATTATGTAAACTTTAGCATTTCCCATCTAGCGTTTAAGGAATATTTCATTACTTTTGCACTCGATTATAAAAATAAGGTTTGCTATCAAAGCATCTTCATTATAAAATACAAATCTAAAATCTAGAATATGAGTCTTCTAACGATAGGAACAGTAGCATTTGATAGTATAGAAACCCCTTATGGCAAAGTAGAGAAAGTCATAGGAGGAGCATGCACTTATATCAGTTGGTCAGCGTCTTATTTTATGAATGACATACATCTGGTATCTATCGTTGGTGAAGATTTTCCGAAAGATGAACTAGCTGCTTTAGAGCAAAGAGGTGTAAATCTGGATGGACTAGAGATAGTGAAAGGTGGCAAATCTTTCTTTTGGGCAGGCAAGTACCACAACAATATGAACAGTCGTGATACCTTAGCGACTGACCTCAATGTACTTGCAGATTTTAATCCTATCCTACCTGAAAAAGCCAAAAGTTGCGAGTATGTAATGCTAGGAAATCTCACACCTAGCATTCAAGCTCAAGTACTAGACCAATTGGACGGAAGTCAAAAACTCATCGCTTTAGACACCATGAATTTCTGGATGGACATAGCGATGGATGAGCTCAAAGCTGTGATAGCGAGAGTAGATTTATTGACCATCAATGACGAAGAAGCTAGACAACTCTCAGGCGAACACTCGCTGGTACAAGCAGCAGAAATCATCCTAGCGATGGGGCCAAAATATTTAGTAATTAAGAAAGGTGAACATGGTGCGTTGATGTTTTTTGAAGGAAAAATGTTTTTTGCACCCGCACTTCCATTGGCTGAAGTATTTGATCCCACAGGAGCCGGAGATACTTTTGCAGGTGGAATGATGGGCTACCTTGCGATGACAGACGAGATATCGTTTGAAAACATGAAACGTGCATTGATCGCAGGATCTGCCATGGCATCATATTGTGTAGAAGATTTTAGTCTAAATAGACTCAAAACATTAGACAAAGCTCAAGTGATAACACGTATCGAAGCATTCAAAAAACTGATGGACTTTGATTTTCCGCTAGATTTCTAAAACTCTCTTACGATTGGGGTGTATTCTTTAGGTAATTCTTGTGCAACTACATAAAGAAGTTTTATTCTTGAATATAAAATCATAAATGTGAAAAAATGGATCACAAGAATCCTCATTTTTATAGCGATTCTGATAGCTATTATTGTTATCATTGGGTATAGTTCATCTGAAAAAGAACCACAAACTACTCAAAATAAAGAAGCTGACCTACTAGCTCAAAAAATGCTCGATGCTATCGATATCAAAGCTTGGGATAGTCTCAAGTACTTAACTTTTGACTTCAAAAACATACATAAATACCTATGGGATAAACAAGCTAATCAAGTAAAAATTTCATGGGCTGAGTACTTAGTCTTAATGAAGCTAGATACCCAAAAAGGAGTCGTTTATAAAAATGGGGAAATGTTATCTGAAAATCTTTCGCAAGCGATACTCGAAGAAGCATGGGGCTACTGGTGTAATGATTCATTCTGGATGTTTGCACCCTTCAAAGTATTTGATCCTGGCACGTCCAGAAGCCTAGCAAAAGACGAGGAAGGCAAAGACGGATTGATGGTGACCTATAACTCTGGTGGAGTTACACCTGGGGATAAATACTTATGGTTTCTAGATCAAAATTATATACCCACAGGATTCAAAATATGGGTAAAAGTCATTCCCATCGGTGGTGTATATTTCACTTGGGAAAACTGGATTACACTCTCTGGTGGTGCAAAATTGGCTACTTCTCACCTCAAAGCAGGTATAGATCTAAAGATGGAAGATGTCAAAGAAGGCGTTATTCTTTCTGACCTCGGTGAGTCAATGGATTTATTTGGGCCTTTGGAGACTTTGTAACCACTGCTACCCTGCCCAACCTTCTCTATCCAAGCTACGATAATTGATTGCTTCTGCCAGATGTTCGATTTTGATCTCAGGGCTGCCAGCTAGATCTGCTCCCGTGCGTGCTACTTTGAGTATGCGATCATAGGCGCGAGCTGATAGTTGTAGTCTAGTCATGGCAGTCTTGAGCAGATTGATTCCTGCGGGTGTGAGCTCACATACGTCACGTACCATACGCGAAGGCATCTGCGCATTACAAAATATACCCAAATGATCCTTAAACCTTTCCTCTTGGATTTCTCTCGCACGCACTACACGAGCAACGATTGTTTCACTCGTTTCGGCAGTGTATTCTCTAGTTGCTAGTTCGTCATAACTGACTGGAGTCACTTCTACATGTAGATCTATTCTGTCTAACAATGGACCCGAAATCTTAGTAAGATACTTTTTGACGACACCAGGACCGCAGACACACTCTTTTTCAGGATGGTTATAAAATCCACATGGACACGGATTCATGGAAGCGATCAACATGAAACTCGCAGGGTAATCTACAGAGATTTTGGCACGAGATATAGTGACTCTACGCTCTTCCATCGGTTGACGCATGACCTCTAGGACTTGCCGCTTAAACTCAGGCAATTCGTCCAGAAACAACACGCCATTGTGCGCAAGCGATATCTCACCAGGATTGGGATTAGAGCCTCCGCCTACGAGTGCTACGTCGCTTATCGTATGATGTGGAGAACGAAATGGTCGCTCTGTCACTAATGACGAATCTGCGCCCAAAATGCCAGCTACGGAGTGGATTTTAGTAGTTTCTAAAGCTTCATAAAGGTTGAGTGGGGGCAATATAGTAGGTAATCGCCTTGCAAGCATGGTTTTGCCAGCGCCGGGAGGTCCTATCAAGATGACATTGTGTCCTCCAGCTGCTGCAAGCTCTAGTGCGCGCTTGATATTTTCTTGGCCTTTGACATCACTAAAATTGACTGCATATTGGTTGGACGTATCAGTGAATACTTCACGTGTATCATAGACTGTTGGCTCTAATGTTATATCGCCATTGATGAAGTCTATCGCCTCTTTCATATTGGTCACCCCATAGACTTCTATTCCATTAACGATAGCACCTTCGCGGGCATTTGACTTAGGCAGTATAAATTTTTTAAAACCTTCTTTGCGCGCCTGGATAGCGATAGGCAATGCGCCTTTGATCGGACGCAACTCACCATCGAGTGCGAGCTCTCCCATAAACACGATTTTGTCGAGTTCGTCAGTTTTGATCTGACCCGTCGAAGCGAGGATTCCTATGGCTATAGGCAAGTCATAGGACGATCCTTCCTTCTTGATATCCGCAGGCGCAAGATTGACGACTAATTTTACACGAGGCACATTGAGTCCTATGTTTTTGATCGCTGCCTCTATACGCTGCCAACCTTCCTTGACGGCATTGTCGGGCAATCCTACTAAAAAATAACCCTGTTTTCCAGCAGCTACCGTACCACCTGCATTAACCTCTACCGTTATCATCTGCGCTTCTACACCATGAACGGCACTCGCATAAGTTTTTGTCAACATACCTATCTCATTAAACATTTAATGGATAAAAGTAAGCAAAATTTAGGACAGTAGGTTTTTTTTGTTAAAATAAGGTAAAAAAAGGCAGCCAAAATAGAAAATACAGTAAGAATATCGCTTACTCAAATGAGTTCTTTTGATTGTACATACTCAATCAATTTAAACACAAGCCGTGATTCACCTTTCTTAATTTTTATGGGCATCGTATGTTTACTCGGGTATAATCCAAAATATAAAAGTCCCAAAGTCGCCGACTTTGGAAAACAGTAGGCTTACACTATGCTTTGTGGAAATATAAGCTTAACACCTGCACTAACCTTATCAGGTATAGTCCCATCATAATTCCTGTTTTTGATCAGAATTTTACTTTTAATTATCCGTTATGTAGTGATTATAATAATGGCTATTGATCATTATGAGACCTAATCTACAACACATAATAATGAAAAACAAATTGCATTAATAGAATTTTTCACCATAATAATATATTTAAAATGGACAAAAAAAATTAGTATTGTATCTCTTCATGGCAATGGCTTCATGCAAGAACGCTCACCCTTTAGCAGACATCAATTTGATTCAGCTTGACGATAACAAATTTGAATTTGAATTACCGAATAATACTAAAAAATTACATGATTTAAAAATCGTAATACAAGAAGTAAATGATAAGATTATATACTTGGCATCAACAGATACTATAGGTAACAATTATATGTTTGCCGTAAGAAAATATGTTGTTGACAAAAAAATAACTACAGACTCAGAAAGTATTTTTTCTTTTTCGGTCAATAAACTTAAAAACAAAGTATCTGACTTAAAATCCAAGAGAAGATCATAAGGAATATTAATACCCATACACTGAAAGCTTTCATCATGAATTGCGAGACGCTCGTAAGACTTACAATTACCTAGGCTGAATTTACCCTCAATCGTTGATTTAATATCAAAGACAAAGTAACCATCCGATACATAAAAAATAATGACATCTTAGTGATCCATTCCATCGCATCCATTGCACAACACCGCTTTGGCTTTTATGGCAGAGCAGTTCATGACCTTTGGTATCCAATCAAAAATTCCTTCGAGTAAGGTATAAACATAGCTTTTGAAGTACTGTATTGTGGGACATCATCATCCGTTAAATCCACCACCATTTTGAACTCAAGCGAGCAAATAGCTTGGATAATGATATGTGCGGTAGAAGGACATATAAGAAATTGATAGATTCTTAGATTTTATTTAAAGTTAAACTCAAGTGTAATATCAACTAACTTTTAAAAACACAATTTGATTATTTAAAATAGAGCCTTCTATAGCACCCCACAAAGTATCCTTATCAGAGATTGGAGGGAAGTTTCTGAAATACAGTTTTTTAATCGCAAAACTTAGATTCAAATAACAAATGCAACTTTTATCGATGACAATTATTATGAACGATGAACTTTTTTTAAAAGAAAGAGGAAAAATAATTCCTCTCTCCTCTGAATGGAGTAAATGCTCTATATTTTTCCTCGACCAGAAGTATAACATATCACATATAACCGAACCAAAAAGATACGCAATAAGATTATATCTAAATCAAGGATATAAAAAATCAGCTACAGCTAGAATAATAGGAAAAGACAAATCAGTAATCACAAGAGAGGTAAAACGCAACAGTAATGGTAGTTCTGATGAAGACAGAGAAGATTTAACACAGCGCAAGAATAATCAACAACTAAAGCAAAAGAATAAACAAAATGTGCTCGAAGTCAAAATATGTGTAATTATCAACTGTGAGTTAGAGAGATTAATTATGTCTTATGGAGAACAGGTGAAGGTAATTGAAAACCCTAATTTACAATCAAAGATAAAAAGCCGTTTACATCAAGCTGTAACTTTCTATATCACGCAATAATTGCAATAACTTTGCAAATACATTGTTAAAAAAAAATAACACTAAAAAGCTAGTTTATTTATTGTTATTTTTGCGCCATGATTGATACAGATATTATTATTATAGGTGCAGGCCCAGTGGGACTTTTTACGGTTTTTGAGGCAGGATTGCTCAAGCTACGTTGTCATCTGATAGATTCGCTAGGCCAGCCAGGAGGACAATTGACTGAGATCTATCCCAAAAAACCAATCTATGATATACCCGGTTATCCTAGTGTACTAGCGCAAGAATTAGTTGAAAAATTGATGCAGCAAATAGAGCCATTCAAACCCGGATTTACGCTAGGTGAACGTGCCGAAAAGCTAGTGCGAATAAATGACAACACGTGGGAAGTGACCACTCATAAAGGGACTGTCCATCGCGCTCCTGTAGTAGCTATAGCTGGTGGACTGGGTAGTTTTGAGCCACGCAAACCTCCTATTTATAATATCATAGACTATGAAGACAATGGTGTGGACTACATCATCAAAGATCCTGAAAAATACAGAGGCAAAAAAGTAGTTATCGCTGGAGGTGGAGATTCGGCACTAGATTGGAGCATCATCCTCGCTGATATAGCCGATGAGGTTTCGCTAGTGCATCGTCGCACATCGTTCAGAGGTGCGCTAGATTCTGTCGAGAAAGTGATGGAACTAGCACAAAAAGGTAAAATCAACCTCATCACCAATGCTCAAGTCATCGGACTAGAAGGTGATACCAATCTTACTAATATCGTCGTAGAGGAAGACGACAAACCAAGCTATACAGTTGCTTTAGATCATTTTATACCTTTGTTTGGGCTTGCGCCAAAACTAGGTCCTATAGGTGAGTGGGGACTAGAGATCAGCGACAACGCCATCATAGTAGATACGCTCGATTACAGTACTAATCTCAATGGCATCTATGCAATCGGCGACGTCAATACTTACCAAGGAAAACTTAAGTTGATACTTTGTGGTTTTCATGAGGGAACTTTGATGGTACAATCAGCGTTTAAGCTCATTCACCCTAATCAAAAACTATCCTTCAAATATACTACTGTAGCAGGTGTCAACGCATTCTAAACTCAACAACAAACCATGGACAATATCATCAATATCAAGATCATAGACCGAAACCAGACTGTCCACGAGGTCGAAGCACCTACGGATATGTCTATGAATCTGATGGAAGTATGCAAGTCGTATGAGCTGCCTGTAGAGGGCATTTGCGGTGGGATGGCCTTGTGCGCATCATGTCATGTATATGTGGAGAGCGATCATGAACTACCCGAAGCATCTACTGACGAAGAGGACATGCTAGACCAAGCTTTTTTTGTAAAAAACAACTCCAGACTCGGCTGCCAGATCAAAATGAGAGATGAGATAGATGGACTCGTCGTAAGACTTGCTCCCGTAGCAGGTTAATCATCAGTATAAAAACTATCTAACAAGTTCAGAAGCTACTATATCTTTGTCGATAGAAATAAGAAACGCTAAAAGACCTAAAAAGGATAAAATGTTTACAACAACATCTATAACCGAATACAATTCGACCCCTATGGAGTCGAACTACATCTGATAACATCTATTGAAAGTACGTAACCACCTCAACGCTTAGTTCAGTACAAAATCTGCGGTGAGTCTAAACGCAGGAATCTCCACTTCAAAAGTGATGTTATCATCTATATCTTCAAATAGAAACGTACCCATCATCTTTCCCATCGCACTATTGAGCGGTGACCAAGACATATATTGGAAGCCTTCATTTGGTTTTAATGTGGGTTGCTTGCCGATCACTCCTTCGCCTCTTATCTCCCTGAACTCTTGGGTAGAGTCCAAGATACGCCAATGCCTAGATAGCAATCTGACGGTTCTGCTTCCTAAGTTTTCGATTGTGATCGTGTAGGAATATATAAACTGTCCGATGTCGGGTTTTGAGTCCTTCGCTTCATACCTAGAGGTCACAGAAATTCTGATATCATTGGTGGTCGCTTGATATATTTGGTCTTGTATTGCCATGATGAACTAACTTAGTTTTTACAAAAAAGTTTATAATCCTATTACAAAAGTCTGTACGATATGATCAGCTTCCATAAGTGAGTACTCTAGCTCATCATTGACCAATATGAAGTCAAATTTATCTTGATAAAGCATTTCTCTTTTGACTTTGGCTATGCGTTTTTCGAGACTCGCAGGAGATTCAGTATTACGAGCGGTAAGTCTGGCGATTAATACCTCAAGTGAAGGTGGAGCTATAAAAACTGCCATGCACTGAGATCCATAAAACTTCTTGATATTGGTAGCGCCTTTGACATCTATATCAAATACTAAGCTTTTGCCGGACGACCATACTTTATCCACTTCTGACCTTAGTGTTCCATAAAACTGATTTTCGTACACCTCTTCCCATTCTATAAAAAGGTCAGCAGCAATCGCTTTTTTGAATTCCTCTATGGTCATAAAATGATAATCTTTGCCATCGATTTCATGAGCTCTTTTGTCACGAGTAGTTGCAGAAATAGAAAACCCTAGGAAGTCAAACTTTGCAAGCAGATGCCTTACGATAGTCGTCTTGCCTGCACCCGAAGGAGCTGTAAAAATAAACATTTTTCCATCAGAATTGCTATCAGTTGGATGGGAATTAGAAACCATTAATTATAATTTTGAATAAAAATAATTCGTTCATTGATGCTTTTTTGGAATTTTACTATTTCTTAAAAAACCTAAAGTATATTTTTAGTGTATCCTGATAAGAATACATAATTGAGTCATAACTATCCGTCATTTTTTCTTAAAAAGAGACAGACTTCATAAAGTGCTCTACCAAACGACTTTGATTATGTTATTAAAGTATGTTTGCCAATTGTTCTTTGAGTCGCTCTAGCTCGTCTTTCATCAGCACTACGAACTGTTGTATATCAGAGTCCTGCGCTTTGGCACCGATGGTATTTATCTCACGCCCTATCTCTTGAGCTATGAAAGACAGTTTGCGACCTTTTTGATCTTCTACATTGATCAAGCTCTCTAGGAAATAAGTACAATGTTGCGCCAGTCTGACTTTCTCTTCGTTGAGATCAAACTTCTCCATATAGTACAGGATTTCTTGCTCATAACGATTCTGATCAACTTGCTGTTTTTGAGCAAAATCCTCCATGTTTTTTCTGAGACGCTCTCTGACTTTGGTGATTCTATCAGACTCAAAAGGCTCAATAGAACCTAGATGCTCCTGTATCGCACGTATCCTTTCTTTGAGATCATCACACAGCACTTGCCCTTCGTCCTCGCGAAATTTATTGATAGACACCATCGCTTCATCGACGACACGCTCCACGATAGTCCATTCTTCATCTGTCGCCAACTCTTCGTTTTGACCTATGACATTAGGAATCCTCAATATCGACTGCAATATATCACCATCAGTGATACCAAGCTCGGTTCTCAAGGCTTGGAGTTCTTTATAATACTTCTTAAAAGCATCGGCATTGATAAAAGCACTATCTTCGTCTGCAAACCCATCAATAGAGATCGATACTTCTATTTTCCCTCTCTGAAGGGTATCAAGAACTTTTTTTCGCAAATCCATCTCACGATCACGATATGCACTAGGCATTTTGCACCTGATCTCCGAAGACCTTGCATTGAGTGATTTGATTTCGACTCTCACCGATTTGCCATTGATTTCAGTTTTGGCCTGTCCAAACCCAGTCATTGATAGTATCATACTTTATTTATATTAATGGACAAAGATAACACCAAAATATCTAAAAACAAGCTCAATATTTTAGTAAAAATATTAATATATTGTAAATGAGGTACTTAAATCATTGAATTTTAAACATTTTCGATAAATTTTGTTAGAAATGTTTTCTTAATTGTAATAATTTACGAAATTTGCGCTCCTTTTCAAGAAGTCTTATAAAAACAAGGCACAAGGCCTACGAAACATAAAATAATCAAAATATGCGTAAAGCGGATTTAGTCAACGTAATTACAGAAAAAACAGGAGTTCCCAAGGTAGATGTATTGGTAACTTTAGAAATGTTTTTTAAAGAAATCAAAAGTTCACTTTCAGGTGGAGAGAACGTTTATGTAAGGGGCTTCGGTTCTTTCATCATTAAGAAAAGAGCCAAGAAAATAGGTCGTCATATAAAAAAGAATAAATCTATAGAGATTCCTGAGCACTTCATCCCATCGTTTAAACCCGCAAAAATATTTGTGGATCAAGTCAAAGCTAATGTAGATTCACTTCCTGAGGACGACAGCAACGACGATTAAGATATAAGAGGTTAGAAAATAAGCGCTTCGAAAATCGACATTATATAATATACACTCAGATGAGCAAAAATCAATACATATTTCTTTTTGGTACATTAGCGATAGTGGTGGGCTTATATTTTGGTTTTGATACCGTACCATCTAAACTCAAACAGATAGAGCAAACTCGCGCTATAAATATGGAGTCAACTGGGGTAAATAATCTATTGAAGTCAGCATTCGACTCGCTAGCAAAAGACCAAAAATCGATGATAGAGGCGATCAACCTAGAGCTAGATGGAACTGGAACTGACACCATCAAAAGAATCGAAAAGCTCAAAGCACTCTCTGGAACTTGGTATGAATACGGATTCCCGTCACTAGCGGGCGTATATGCCGAAGAGCTAGCTACCTACTCTAAGACAGAAGAGCCATGGAGCATCACAGGTACTACCTTTGCGCTATGTGTAAAAAATGCAACGGACGAAAAAGTAAGAGACTTCTGTAGCAAGAGATCTATCAAAGCTTTTGAGAATGCCATCTCTATTAATCCTGAAAGTGTACAACATAGAATCAACCTAGCTATCTGCTTTGTGGACAATCCAAGCCCTGACAATCCGATGCAAGGAATCTTAATGTTGAGAGAATTGAACGAAAAACACCCAGAAAACGTTTCTGTAATGAATCAACTAGCACAGCTAGCATTGCAGACCAACCAAAATGATAAAGCCCTAGCTAGATTAGAAGTAGCAATCAAGCTAGAGCCAGAAAACAAAAACACCATCTGCCTTATTGCTGAAGCCTTAAAACGCGCCGGCAAAACTAACGAAGCAGATGCTTATTATAAAAAATGCATTAATTAATTTACTTTTTAAAAAATAGAATATGCCTTGTGGTAAAAAAAGAAAACGTCATAAGATTTCGACGCATAAGCGTAAAAAGAGACTAAGAAAAAACAGACATAAGAAAAAGAATAGATAATATATTCTACAGTCTAGTTAGGAAGTGGAACTTTCTAACTAGACTATTTCTTTGTTATGTAGCAGACACATTTAGTTAGAAGTATTGTTCTCATTGATTTATAAAAAATATATCGAAAAGAACTATCAAGACATACTCAAAGTGCAATAGTCATCTTAATAAGACGTAACTTCAAAAAGTACTTCTGATCAAAAAATTTGATGAAGCACCTTACAAAAAATACATTCATAATATAATCAATACTTCTGCTTGATAAGTTTATAGTCTTTCATCAGTGATCGGATCACACATTGAGTCATCTGTACATCTATAGACAAAGTAGCAATACTAGCGATGACAGAAAAGAGAATAAAAATAGTCTACAAATTGAAATATTTTGAGACATCTCATGACACATAGCTGAAACATAAACTTACATTTAATATATACTCACATAACAAAGTCTGATTTCTTGTTTTAGAAAATTTATTGGGTTGCCTTGGACTAAGTATTTATTCCACCAAGTGCAGTTTGAAAGTGATTTTCAAGAAATAATTATTTAAGTCGTAATAATGACAATGAAATATTGTGAGTAAAGAATTAATAATAAAATCGTCCGTTTCTGAGGTGGAAATCGCCCTAATGGAAGACAGTAAGTTAGTAGAGATATTTAGACAAAAAACCAATAGCAACTCTACAGTAGGTGATATATTTCTGGCAAGTGCAAAAAAGCTAATGCCAGGTCTAAATGCTGGATTTATGGATATTGGGCATAGAAAAGATGCTTTCCTCCACTACACAGACTTAGGCCCGCAGATCAAATCACTTATCAAATATACCAAAAGCGTTGTCAATGGTACTTTTGATGGTCCTAACTTAGACAAGTTTGTGCTAGAGCCAGACAATCCTAAAAATGGAAAAATAGATCAGGTTTTTGATAAAAACACTATGGTTTTGGTACAGGTGCTCAAGGAACCTATCTCTACCAAAGGCCCTAGGCTAAGTTGCGAAATCACTATCCCAGGTAGATATGTAGTCCTCACACCTTTCTTTGATATAGTCGCCGTATCCAAAAAAATAGGGTCGTCAGAAGAAAGAAAAAGACTAAAAGTACTTGTAGAAAGTATCAAACCAAAAAACTTTGGAGTAATCGTTAGAACTGCTGCTGACGGTAAAAAAGTAGCTGATCTACACAACGATATACGAGAGCTCGAAGACAAATGGAAAGCCATGCACAAAGAGCTTGCTAAAACCAAAGCTCCGACAAAAATTCTTTCCGAGATAGATAAAACTTCTACTATCCTCAGAGATATCCTCAGTGATAATTTCAATAAAATCATTGTCGATGATAAAGATATGTTCAATGATCTCAAGGATTTTCTTGGCAATATAGCTCCAGACAAAGTAAAAATACTACAAGAATACAAAGGTTCTAGGCCGATTTTTGATAATTTTGATATCAATAGGCAGATAAAAGCATCTTTCGGCAAGACCTCAACTATGAGTACAGGAGCTTACATCGTCATAGAGCACACGGAGGCGATGCACGTCGTGGATGTCAACAGCGGACCTAAAATGCAGCGCAAAGACCAAGAAGAAGCTGCTATGTCCGTCAACCTAGAAGCTGCCGAAGAGATCGCACGACAACTGCGATTACGAGATATAGGTGGTCTCATCGTGATTGACTTCATAGACATGCGTTCTAGCGACAACAAAGCTAGCCTGTTTAACAAGATGAAGGATTTTATGGAAAACGATCGAGCTCAACACACTATCTTGCCACTGAGCAAGTTTGGATTGATGCAGATCACTAGACAGCGCACAAGACCAGAAGTCAATATAGATACTAGTGAGGTATGTCCAAGCTGTCAGGGTACTGGCAAGGTCAATCCTTCTATCTTAATTATAGATAATATCCAACGCGACATAGATTTCATCTTTAACTCTAGACCTAAATCTAAACTAAAACTTCATGTCAATCCATTCGTATATGCTTACTTAAAACTAGGTGTTCCAAGTCTGCAAATGAAGTGGTTTGGACATTACAAAAAATGGATCAGCCTCGTCAGCGAACCAGACTTTCACTTGTTTGAGTTTAAGTTTTTTGATGAGATGAATGATGAGATAAGGTTATAAGAAGTTAAAATAGTTTTAAGGATCTAGAAAATACCAGTATTTTTTAAATACTCAAGGTCTAATGTCGGTGTAAATATATTTACTCTGTGCTAGTTTGCGTTGTCAAGCCCATGCTCAGCGACAAATTTAGTACAATAATCTTTAATCAAACCTCTCACTGACCGAAATTCTTCTATTATTTCTGATTCTGTTCCCTTAGCTTTTGCAGGGTCAGGAAAATTGAAATGAAAACGTTGAGCTTTTGTTAAAAAATAAGGACAACTTTCTTTTGCATTATCACATACGGTAATAACGAAATCAAAATTAACACCTACGTACTCAGAAATATTATTTGAAGTATGGTTTGAAATATCTATACCTTTTTCTTGCATTACTTGAATAGCTCTTGGGTTTACACCATGAGTTTCTAACCCTGCACTATAAACCTTAACTTGGGAGCCTGACAAATCTCTTAAATAACCCTCAGCAATCTGACTCCTACAACTGTTTCCAGTACATAAGACTAAAATACTTTTACTCATATTGATTCAATTTAATATTCGATTTAGCAGCAACCACCACCTGGAGTACATACAGAGATCACGGGCACAGATTGTACGATTGGAATACCGCAATTGTCTTTTGCCAAGCAGTCCGTTTGCTTATTGGTAAGTATGAAAGTATTGTTATTAAACTCTAGACCATACTTTCCTATCGTTTCAGCTTGATATTCGACTTCTATTTCTACATCTTCGATGCCTAGCTTGGTCTCTGATAGGTGGATTATGTCTAGTAGTTTGCTTGGTTTAAGTCTATGATCGTAGTCGTCTGCATTCCATAGCTGAAAACTGACTGTTTTCTCATCTCTTATTACACCTCCACAATCTATAAATCGCTTGGTAATCATACCAACTTCCGTCACATGGAAGTGCTCCGGAACCAAAGTTCCATTCTCTAGCATAAATGCTACATTGTCCAGCTTTGGAAGGATGTTTTTAACGTCTGAAAGTTTCATATTTTTGATATTTTTGATTTTGATGCAAAATTTATATTAACAACAACTGTCTCTTTTATGCGCTAATCTGAGGGCTATAGATTCAAAATAGGTTTTCAGCTTATTGATACTATCCATATCGATACAGTAACAGATCGCATTGCCATCGATACTCCCTTTTATTATTCCAGCATTTTTCAGTTCCTTTAGATGCTGTGATACGGTAGGTTGCGACAATGGCAGTTCGTTGACGATATCTCCGCAGATACACGCCTCTACCGAGAGCAAGTACTCAACTATCGCAAGGCGTGCAGGATGTCCAAGTGCTTTTGCCATGATGGCCATTTGGTTTTGATGATCTGTAAAATGTTCTGTTTTGGTTGCACCCATGATAATTATAAATTTAATATTGCAATATTACGATAATAAATTTTGATAGCCAAATTTAGGATGAGATAAAACATTATTCCCCATTGATTTCGTTCATTTCGCTTGTGAATTAGTACTAATCTAATACCTGAATGGTAAAAATTTCTATTTCATGACCATTACTAACGATATGTAGTTAACAATAAAGTTAAAATAATGATAAGCTCCAATAAATGGTCTAATTGATAAACAAAAGATCTAAAAAATTATTTACTTTTGCGAAAGCTAATATTAAGCTTTTAACCTAACCAAACGCTAAAAGTATTTACATCCAATGGAATTTGAATTAACAGAAGAACAAATATCAGTTCAACAAGCAGCAAGAGAGTTTGCTCAAAAAGAATTATTACCTGGTGTAATAGAGCGAGATAGAGATATGAAGTATCCTACAGATCAAGTAAAAATGATGGGAGAACTCGGATTTTTAGGGATGATGGTATCGCCTGACTTTCAGGGTGGAGGTATGGATACAATGTCTTATGTACTGGCAATGGAAGAAATAAGCAAGATCGATAGTTCATGCTCGGTAATCATGTCTGTCAATAACTCACTCGTTTGTTGGGGTATAGAAGAATACTGTTCAGAGGAAACCAAACGAAAATATTTACCAAGATTAGCATCAGGTGAAATCATAGGTTCATTTTGTCTATCTGAGCCTGAAGCAGGATCAGATGCTACAAGTCAACGAACCACAGCCATAGATATGGGCGACCATTATATACTCAATGGTACCAAAAACTGGATCACAAATGGTGGTAAGGCTGCAATACATTTAGTAATCGCACAAACTTATCCTGAAAAAGGACATAAAGGTATCAATGGATTTGTAGTGGAAGCAAACTGGGATGGAGTGACCATAGGTGCCAAAGAAGATAAACTAGGCATCAGAGCCTCGGATACGCATACGGTTATGTACACTGACGTGAAAGTACCAAAAGAAAACAGAATCGGTATAGATGGCTTCGGCTTTAAGTTTGCGATGAAAGTCCTATCTGGTGGTAGAATCGGTATAGCTGCACAAGCGCTAGGTATAGCTGCAGGAGCTTACGAACTAGCGCTGAAATATGCTAAAGAAAGAGAAGCCTTCGGTAAACCTATCGCACAACATCAAGCAATAGCATTTAAGCTAGCGGACATGGCTACAGAAATACAAGCAGCTAGGTTACTAGTATATAGAGCAGCTTGGATGAAAGACCAAGGACTGGATTATACATCAGCCGCAGCTATGGCAAAGCTATTTGCATCAGAGGTAGCTATGAAACACACTGTAGAAGCTGTACAAGTACACGGCGGATATGGATTTGTAAAAGAATACCATGTAGAGCGCCTTATGCGAGATGCCAAGATCACACAGATCTACGAAGGTACCTCAGAGATGCAACGTATCGTGATCAGTAGAAATATACTTAACGGACAATTATACGAACCAATTTGGAACAAGGAAAACGTCTAAAATCAAATATATTTGCTATCTTTGCTAATACATGGAAGGTAGCAACCATCAAAGATATACCTATCAAAATACATTGGTCGTTTTGGCTGTTGTTGTTGTTTGTATCCTACACAGCTTATAGCAATGGTCTGTCTTTATTACAAAGCATCAGCTTCGTAGGTTTCTTTTTGATCACGTTTCTATGCGTCATTCTACACGAATATGGGCATGCACTGACAGCTAGGCGATTTGGTATCAAGACCGAAGATATCATCATCTCTCCCATCGGTGGACTAGCTCGACTACAGAATATGCCCGAAAAACCTTTTCAAGAGTTTTCTATTGCCATAGCCGGACCATTGGTAAACCTTGTTATCGGTATTATACTATCGCTTATACTTTGGATCAGTGTGGGAGATGTATTTCCTAGTACCAATGGGTCTGAGTTGAATGATCCTATAGAATTCGTCAAGTACATCAACTTGGTCAACTTTGCGCTCTTTTTATTTAACCTTATCCCGGCATTCCCTATGGACGGAGGTAGGATACTACGAGCTCTACTGTCGGTAAAACTAGGTAGAAACGTAGCTACCAAAGTCTCCTCACTAGTAGGCAAAGGTTTTGCCATCATCTTTATAGGTATCGGTATATTTTATGGTAATATCACCTTGTCTATCATAGGGTTATTTATATTCCTCATGGCAGGTCAAGAATATAGCCAAACCAAAATCCAATCTGTACTCAAAGGCATAGTAGCAGATAAAATCATGCGCACTACCTTCACTAGGTTGCATCTCAGTGATACGTATACTACTGTGATACAAAAGTATCAAGCAAATAATGAGCACAACTTTCTAGTATTTGACTCACTGGGCAATTTATCTGGTGCTATACCCGAACTATTCATTAAGGATACAATACAGACCCAAACCCAAGATAAAAGCGTCAATCAATTGATGTCAACTAATATCATCAAGATAGCTCCTACCATGCTAATCACTGACGTCATAGATGTCATGCGTACCAAAGGTATCGCCGTAATGGCTGTCATAGAAGAACAAGGCAATCAAGAAGAAATCATTGGCGTTCTAGATAGGAACCTTATTGAAAGTTACCTGAGGTTACATACCAAATAACTTGCTTTCAGATCATCAAAACTTAGTGCTATATCCTAGTCTCACTACTTGAGTTTCATAATAATCTCTGCTTTTATAGCTAAAGTCTTGACCTGTGACTTCCTTTATGATGATCATAGTATTTAGTAGGTCGGTGACATTGACAAAAAACTCGCCTTTTCCATCATTTACTTTCTTTTTGATGCCTATATCCATCGTGAATCGCTGCCCGACCTTGCCTTGAGGTATGATGTCAGGCGCTAGATACACGAGTGAAGCTTGACCACTTAATGTCGTGCTGAGATTGATGGTATTGATTAGTTTTATACTTCCAGAATAGATTTGCTGGTTTGCTACGTTGATGGTGCTTGTCGTTGGATACTTGTTGAGCACTGAGAATGCATCTATTCGATTCAGATAGCCGTTGAGATTGAGGTTAAAAGCATATTTCTTAGATACTTCGTGCGTCAGTACCGTTTCAAAACCCGAATTATAACTTCTGCCAGCATTCTGAAAGACAGCATATATCAGTGTACTATTAGGCACTACACTTGCTATTCTAGTGATGGTTCCTTCTACAGCTCTATGGTATATGGCTCCATAAAAGTAGCCCTTTAGCATAGATGACTTATATCCCAATTCTAGTGATTGCGTGAACTGAGGACGGAGTCCAGGATTACCGACTTTGATGATCTCTGCATCGTCGTACTTCGGAAAAATCCTGATATCCACTTCGTTAGGTCGATCTACACGTCTATTATAAAAGAGTGATATCTTGTTTTGGTCATTCATTTTGTACGCAAATCGTACATTTGGAAATGGTTGTGTGTAGGAATATCCATCACTTTTATAAGTATTGTGATTAGGATCTACTTGATAATCTAACTTGATATGCTCCAGGCGAACACCAATCTCAGCTTCTACTTTGGGTGATTCATAGCTGTAGTTCCCATAGATCGCAGGTATAAACTCCTTGTAGGTAGCGGCACCGCCAGCATTGACATCCAGTGGTGAATTGAGGCCTGGAATGAACTGCATATTGGTAGGTATATCTCTGTTTCTGATTTTGATTCCAGTCTCTAACTTCCCATATTTCAACGGTTTGATATAGTCCACATTAAAATCGAACACTTTCTCGTCAGATAATAGCTTGAACGATTCCTTGCTTGTAAATGTAGGTAAAGTATTATCAAAAAAATACTTTTCGTCCTCTCTGTGAAAGGTATAATTGAGTCCTATATTAAGCAAATTTCCCAGTTGCTTGTACTTGTGTTGATAGGAAGCTGTCGCCATAACTGTTGTTTTGAGTTCATCCTCCAGAAACTGCCATAGCCTCAATCGCTCAGAATTGGTAGCATTAAAAAATGGTTGATCTCCGTTATCAAGGATTTTTTCACTTCCATAAAGCATAGAAAAAGACATACTATTGGATGCATCCATACTATAATCTACTCCAGCTTTGGTCGTAAAGAAATTAGTGTTTCTGTTGCGCTTTAATTGCTGATTGATGATCGTTCCGTCTACATAAGTTCGAGTAGTATATTCATTTTTGTTGAGCGTATGCGTATATAGATTGTCCACTTGGATGAATGCATTGACTTTGTTTTTTCTATAATTTAGCGATAGCGAAGGATTGATTTTGGGTGTACGCACATATTGCGGTCGTACGTCCGGTAGATTATCTCTTCGTTGCCATAGATTGCCGAGGCCGGCAGTAAGTCCAACTTTACCATTCCAACCAGATTGCTCACTTTTTTTAAATATGATATTTATGATCCCAGCATTTCCATTGGCATCAAATTTTGAAGATGGATTGTTGATGATTTCTATTTTTTCGATCGCCGAAGCAGGGATATTGTCTAGGCCATTTTGACTCCCAAATCCTGTCAAAGCCGTCTGTTTTCCATCAATCAAAACCGTGATTTTATCATTACCACGTAGTTGCAATTTACCATCTAGAACGGTGACCCCAGGCAGATTTTGCATGGTTTGTAAGACTGATCCGCCACTCTGCGAGATATTGTCTGCTACAGAAAATACTTTTTTGTCCATCTTGCCACCCACTTCATCATGCTTGGCTGAGACTACGATCTCGTCGATCAATGTTGTGTTTTGAGCAAGTGCAATCGTTCCCACATCTATAAACTGCGATAGACTCCCTACATATAACGATAGCTTGATGCTCGTATAACCTATGTAAGACGTCTGTAGAATATAGGTATCTGGAGAGACATTACTCAGTGTAAACCTGCCCTCCTCATCGCTGATCGTCCCGGCTACAAAGGTACTATCTGTGCTACTCATCAGTGCGATATTAACAAAAGATAAGGTGGAGTTATCCACCTTATCTCTGATGATACCTGATAGTGATATAGTGTTGCTTTGCGCAAAAGTTATACTTACAGTCGCACACACGAGTAACAACAGGCATACCACCTTGGATCTGCGCATCTGATTAATCTTTTTGACTTAACTCTGTTCTTAAGTACTGACCATTACTATCAAAAATAATGTCCAATTCGTTCACTTCTGCCTCATAAGTAACTACGCCATTAGCATCTGTAATCCTAGCTGCCTCCTCTACTTTAGCTTTATTTATGTTGCTACTAATGTACTCTAGGGCTGCTTTTGGCAGTTGCTTTGCAGATATTTCCTCTTCGGTTTGTAGCAGATTACCTTTAGCATCATAGAGCACTGACCACTCCTTTTTGCTCAATTCAAAGTCAGCTTCAAAATTTTGTCCTTCAGCTTCCCATTCTACGTCTTTTACATTTGGGTATGCTTTTGCAAATGTCGAAATTACAGAAGCTGGAACTACTACTTTTTTGCTTTCTTGAGCATAAGAAGTCAACATGCCCATGCTTAGCAATACGATTAAAAATGATTGTCTCATAATGATTAAATTTTTTTTGTGAAATAAAATATTAACATAAAATATGATGCAAAGGTCAGAAATGATTTAGAATAAAATCTGAATTTTAGCACTTTATAGAAAAAATATGCATATTAGTTTTAAAACTATAATCGATCTTCCAATTATTAAAATCTACGATTCGCTTGACGATAGACAGTCCAAGGCCTGTTCCTGTGGTAGAGTGATCTGATTTTGCAAAACGCTCAAATAGTACATGCTCATCTAGTGATTGCCCTACAGAAGTGTTAGAGACAGCAAATCCAGCTCTATCCACATCTATATATACTATCCCGCCAGCGTGATTGTGCTTTATGGCATTGAGTATGAGATTACCTATAGCTATCTCTACCAAGACAGAATTGGAACTAATGATCAAGTCCAAATTATCTCTTTGTATCAATTCTATGCTTTTAGTCGCAGCTTGCTCTGCATAGAAGTCAAACTGCTTGGCTAGGATAGTTTTTACATTGACGGAAGTCATATCACTGAACTGATGATTGTCTATTCGCGAAAGCAACAAAAGGTTTTTATTTATCTTAGAAAGCCGAGAAACACTAGTGTCAAGATCAGCGATCAAAACTGACTGCGTTTCTGTCATTTCGGGTTGCTGAGCGAGCAGTTCAAGTTTGCCTTTAAACACTGCCAAAGGTGTCTGCATTTCTTGTGCTGCATTCTCAATGAACTCTTTTTGGCCATGATAAATGTCAGAATTTTTTTGGATTAATTTTTCTATCGCTTGGTCCAGTCTAGTGAATTCGTCTATATCGTTGGGACTAAAATCGACTTGCTGTTGTTTATCAACTTCAAATTTTTCGATGATGGACAATGAATTGTAAAATGGCTGCCATAGCCTGCGCGCATAAAATCTAAATATAATAATCAAACCCAAAATCAATACCAAAATCAAACCCAAAAACACAAATGCGATGACTTCTATCAAATCTTCCTTTTCTACCAAGCTAGTTCTGATGGCTATTAAATAGGCTTGTCCTTCGATCATGATCGGTGATGCCAATACGCGATATGGCTCGTACTCTTCGTCTAGTTCGTCATAATAAATCTCATCCGATAGTACCACTGCTTTTATACCTCTAGTGTTGAGAATCAGTTTTGTATCTCTATTGTATTTGTTCCAGGCCTCAACCTCAGCTATCGTAAAACTAGGCAGATAGGACTGGTCGAACTCCTCTTGTTTGAGTTTTAGACTATCATCGGCATCATCTATATAAAGCTTATCTATCGTAAAATAAAATATTGGTGCAATGATTAGCAAAGCAACGATACTATAAATCGCATATATTCTAAGTGTTTTTTGTAAAAGTGGTTGCTTCATTATTGCCATTTGTATCCGAGTCCATAAACAGTTTTGATGTAGTCAGTACACCTTTTTTCACTGAGCTTACGCTTAAGGTTTTTTATGTGAGCATATATAAAATCATGATTGTCCATCATATCAGCCATATCTCCAGATAGATGCTCGGCGATGCTGCTTTTAGACACCACTCGATTTTTATTGCTGATGAGATACAGCAATAAGTCAAGTTCTTTTTTGGTGACATCTAGCAAATCATCCTTAATCTTTACCGTTTTTGCCAGTGTGTCTATCCTTATTTCGTTGTAAATAAGGATATTGCTTCCGTTAAAATTTTTTCTCCGTATAAGAGCATGTATGCGCGCAAGCAACTCGGAAAGATGAAATGGTTTGACCAAAAAGTCGTCTGCACCCAACTCCAACCCGCTCAGTCTAGTGGCTAAACCATCTTTGGCAGAAATGATGATGACACCATCATTCTTTCCTTGTCGTTTTATCTCTTCTAATAGCTCAAAACCACTTCCGTCAGGCAGCATCAGATCTAACAATATACAATCGTAGTCATAGAGACTTATTTTGTCCTGAGCCTCCGCTAAATTACCGCAATACTCACACCTATAATCATAGCCTTCTAGATACTTAATGATGCTAGTAGCGAGTTCTTTTTCGTCTTCTATTATTAAAATCTTCATAAACCTATCGGGTTACCTGATGTTTTAGTATTGCTATCAATGGCAAATATACTTGTATAATTCTGTATAAATCTTGAATTCTGTAAATCTAGACTATCTTATTTACAAATTTATCTATAATGATATGTTAATAGTGAAATATCTAACCTCTTCTAACTCAAAAACATATAAAATTATGCATATTTTTTTACAAAAGTAAAACAATTAGAAATCACGGACTTTAGAGACTTCACATTTTTGATTATTTGCTTATTGCTATCAAAAGTTACGACCGCATAAGAAACCAACCCACCAGAGAAAAACAATAAATTTATCAGCGTAGAAGTCCTACATGGCAAGGCGAGTACGTCTAGTTTAAGCTTTTTTAATACCATCGACGAGACAGAAGATCTAGGACATTTCAGAAGTATAAGTCTCAAATATGGTATCATGACCAATGGCAAGCAACCTTAGCACAATCTGTATGGCGATCCTATCTATGGTGTTGGTATCAATGTGTTTGACTTTCATGTGCCCAAAACCACAGGCTACCCAATCTCGATTTATGGATATTTTAATCCTAGTCTCTACCATCACAAAAGATTCAGTTTGGTCAGTGATATGAGCTTAGTTATGAGTTTTGGGTCGAAAAACTTCGGGGCTGACAACCTAGACAATAGTGCTATCAGTCTAGCAAGGTCGGTGTATATAGAGCTCGGAGCAACTGCCAACTATCCAGATAATTAATCGATTCACCCTTGCCGCAGGATTTCTAGTGGGACACTTCTCTAATGGAGCTACCAGACGACCTAATCAAGGTGTCAATATTACAAGCCTTCAAGATTCTGTTTTTTATAATGTCAATGGCAAAAAAATAGCAATAATAAATCAACCCAAGCCTGAATTTAATAAATCTTAAGGACTGATGCTAGCTGTGCACGGCAGCACGCAAAATTTTCAGGTGGATTCGCTAAATAAATTAGTTCAAGACAAATTTGAAGGTGTAAGCTTTCCTATGTGGGGACTGACAGGTGAGTATTACTGGCAACTCAATCATTATGTAAAAGTAGGTGGTGGTATCAATATACTAGATGACGGCTCCGTAGAAGCTACGTATGCAATAGATGATAATGAAGTAGAAAGTGATCAAATCGCTGCGTTTCCTAAAAGACTAAAGGTTTCTATATTTCCTAGTTTTGAACTCGTACTTTATAAGTTTGGTATCTTCCTACATCCTGGATTTTATATCATCAAAAATAAACTAGCCAACGATGTACCCGCTTTTTATCAGAGACTAGGAGTAAGATACCACGTTATTGATCATCTATTCTGCGGGGTAAACATTAGAGCGTATGAATTTAAAAGTGCAAACTTTATAGAATATAGTGCTGGATTTAAATTTTAAATTTTAGAACAAAATTCAATTAAATAATTGATAAACAGATGATTATAAAATGTAAACTATGCACAACAAAAACACAAAATGTTAATCATAAACAACATAAATAGAAAATGTTAATCGTAAACAACAAAAAATAAAAACGTTAATCGTAATTATTGCTTTTATTTTTTGTTGTATTTGTATTGCATAGTAGGCAAATAGACCTAAAGAAAAAACTACTCCTCTCCTAAGTGTGCCATCGTGAGTAAGCCTAGTGACCATAAAGGTAAAATATCGCTGCTCCCTTTTTTGATACCTTCTTTCACTAGCACGGGATTGGGCATACCTATGAGTTGATGCTTGGACTTATTAGGTCCGCCGACCTCGATAGTATAAGTATGATCAAGCATGAAGTCGCCTTTAGCAGGTGTAGATACGGCACCTACCCTGCTAAGCATATTCATCACATACGTTTCGCGGACAGTGCCTATATTGACCGATGCAGCATCAAAAGCATAAAGCAAATTAGTATTCTCAAAATAAATTTTATCAGGTTTAGTCAACGCACTGTCAGACTTAGCATCACTTTTGAGACTATAGGTGATGTTTGCTTCTGCTAGATAATCGAGATAGATCAGCACACTATTGCGCGACATACTCAGATCTCGCGATAGCTTCGAAATATTAGGGCTGAAGGGTACAATCCTAGAGATAATGGCGAGAAGTTTTTTGATTTGACGACTCGTTTCATAATCGATATTATATATGGCCGTCATATCTACGTCTATGACTTGCATGATTACAGAGAGCAATCTATCGTGGTACTTATTGCCCGCCTCCTTGTAGAATGGGTAATATCCTCGCTTCAGATATGCGTTAAACCTCCTAGCTATATCACAAGATTCATAATACTCCTCATATACTTCTACATTAGATTTGAGCAGTTCTGGCCACGAAAGCTTAGGCAAATCTACCTCATATTCAAATCTCATATACTCGATAAATGAAAGACCACGCATCGTATATTCGTCTAGTCGCCTACTGAGGTCGCCTTTGCCAGCCATGATATCTAGCGCGGATGAAGAAGTGATGACCATACGTATATCCGAGTAGTTATCATATATATTTTTAAGCTCTATTGACCAGTTGGGATACTTATGTACTTCATTCAATCCAAAAAATCGGTATCCTTTCTTGTATAGATAGTCTATCACATCCGTCAACGTATTAGACAAGAAAATGATATTGTCTAAAGAAAGGTAAACTGCTATTTCGTGCTTTGATTTTAGGGATTGTAACATGAGGTAGGTTTTGCCTACGCCTCTACAGCCTTTGAGTAGGATCATTCTAGATTTCCACTCAATGCTATCGCTCATCTCTCTTACAAAACTAAGTGAAGTATTGCCAATCCTACGCTCGCTAATCTCCAATAACTTATCAAAATTTTTCATAATTTTACTATTATCTTCTAATATAATCTCATTACACCACAAAGGTAATACATTGTTTATGAAGTACATACACAATTGCTAATTATTTTAACAATTTTCAATTTTGTTAATCATGATTAACATTTTTTCATTATGTTGACATACTTAAACGTTTATTTATTTCGCTAAATTAAGTTAGCATAAGGGTGTAAATCTATTTTTCACTCCATAGTAAATATTGAGCCAAACGTTACAAAAAAAAAGACCTCCTAAAACTTAATTTAGGAGGTCTTCATTGATTTCTTTAAGACGATTTAAATGCGACTGCATGATACTTCTTGACATGTGGGCCCAAAAATATCCTTGCGTACATCCTTATGAGCGATATGCCTGAGATTACAAATCCTAATGACGCAAAAAACGCTAAAAATACTTGGTCATACTTGATATGCGAAAACAATATGTCCTCACCTATAAAAGTACTAGTGATAGGAAATCCAGCTAAACCTAAACAAGCGATCAAAAACGCCAATGCCAGCTTAGGATGCTCAAATCCGTGACCTTGAAAACTATTAAGATTTACATTTTTTTCCTGTTTGCGTATGCTCATCAGCGCTACTAAGCCTAGGATACCAGCTGAGACAACACCTGTGATATAATATAAAAAGCCCTCTGTCGTTAAGGAGTCATTGAAGCTGATAGCCAACAACACCCAAAAGTGATTCATCACTACCATCACCCATGAAAGTATGATGTGCTTGCGACTAGCATAAGCTCTGAAAACTAAGAGCAAACCTACAAACGCAAATATCTCCGGCAAGTAACCAAGTATGGTAGGTGATATACTTCCCTTGATGAAGCTCAGACCCGCCGCAACGATAAGTGCAGGAATAGTGATGTATAAAAAGTTGTGGTGATTGATAAATGACAGTGCTTTTCCCATATTTTTTAATGGACTCCATATCAGCTTATCTAGTAGCAAGTCCATATTCCACTCTTTTATACTCAATAGATATAGTGAATATTCAAGTTTTTTGGCTACGCCTGTTTCTATTATTTCGATCTTAGGCTCAAAGTTATAGAACTGCTCTCTGATCATATAACTGACTGCTGAGGGCGATACCAATAATTGATATGTTCTCAAAAAAGCATTACCAGCAAAATGAACCAACGCTATGTTTTCAAAGCCCAGTGCAATCTCTATAAAAATAAGCCCAATCTGCGATACTGAGCCATAAGCAATTTGGCTTTTTATAGATGATTGTACGCGAGCCGTCATCGATCCTATCACTGTAGTAATGACTCCTCCCGCTATGATCAATACTTTTATTAATATTTGATTTTCCCATATTGGCATTGTCCTCAACAATAGGAATGCACCTAAATGTACCGAAAGTGATCCATAAAATATAGCACTTGATGGTGTAGGACCTTCCATAGCTCTAGGCAACCACGACGAAAACGGAAACTGTGCAGACTTGACTGATGCAGCAAGCAGTATCATACACGATATAAATATCGCAAAGAGTGATTGGCCTTCTAAATGCTCGTGCACTAACTCATAATTACTTAGTTTCATGAAAGTCATACCATCATGCCACAAATGATGTATCGCCCACATCGCCAGGATCAGTCCTACATCACCTATTCGATAGATCGAAAAAACTTTATAGGCATTCTTCACAGGCAAGTAACGTTCGCGATAGAAAGCTATCAATAAAAACGAAGTCAAACCGATGATCTCCCACCCGATAAACAAGGTCTCAAGGTTACCAGCAAAAACTGCTAATATATAACCCGCATAAAACAATAAAATCGTGACAAAAAATCGCTTATAACCTGACTCTCTATGCAAATACAATCTACTATACGTCGTCACCAGAAAAGTAAGCATACTTCCTATCAATGCATAAACTGCTGTCACTTTATCAAAAAAGAAGTTAATATTAAAAGTTATATCCTCCCCATCATACAATGCTAGCTCGGGTATATCAACTGAAGGTGAGCCATGATATATCCATAATACGATCATCACCATAGTAGCAAAAAAATGTATCCCTACCATAAAAAAAGAATATCGAGAAATCAGTTTTTCATTATTTGGTGGTAACAATAGTGATATCAAGAAACCTAGAAAAGGCCACAATATCAGTAATTCTAATTTATTTTCCATTTTTAAAAATCTTAAATATTGGTTTTATAAAATATAGATAATCATCATCGATCTAGTAGTAATTATCAACCAAAACATCGCTCTATTTGAGCTTCAAAACTGGCAGATTATCGATTTCTTTTTCAAATAGATGAGGCAAGTCATTGGCCATAGACAATTCTTTACTGGTAATGAAATATGGTTCAAACTCGCCTTCGACGAATCTATAGAATCCATTATCTTCAGGATCTATAACTACTAGATGTACCCATTCGTTAATGAACCACTCATATAGTGCATCAGCCGACTTGATGACTTTCATCACTACATTACGCCTTTGCTCTACGATCAGCAACAACCTCAATGGATCATGAACTTCTACCATCTGCTCAGGCAGTCCCGTGCGAAGGTCTCCGTCTATCCCGTTAGCCACTCCTATAAGTCCCATCACATTATGCGGAAGTTTTGTACCTGCGCCAAGCTTTTGATTATCTACCCTGGAGAAGTAGTATTCTAGATTGATACCACCACAGACTGGAGCAGCTGCTTTTAAGATGCCCGTTAGGTATTTTCCATCAGGATCTATATTATAATCATACGAATTTAAAAACGCTCGCCTATCTAGAAAAATATGATCCGTCAGAACTCTACTGCCTACTATACACAATGTATTGGTCGCATGATTGAGCTCTGGTCTAGGCTCAAAGAGAGATACGGACCTGGTTTTTACCTTCTCATGTAGCTTGTTTAAGTCCACTTGCTTATCCATAGTGGCAAATCTTCGCGAACGCTCCTTTGCATTCAAAACCAAAGATTGCTTAAAGGTCAAGATATTAATCGAATGCTTTGCTAGGATAGCGCTCCCCTTGATTTCATCATCATAAAACTCAATTTCATCTCTAGTAGTATCATGTAGTGCACCTACAAAAAGTGTGGTCTCTGCTATATTGATGCCTCTGGCTCTTAAGTTTGCTCTCACTTGTGGGTGATTGCCCATATAGGCAAATACTCTAGCATTGACAGATCCCGGACGGCCTGAACAAGCACCGCAGTCATATCCTGCATAGTGCGTATTGTTCACACTACTAGCACCGTGACCAACGGCATATACGAAAGGTGCAAAATTATCAACCAAGCCTGTACTCTTGAGTACACCCTCTAGTCTGTCTGTCATCTCATCTATCGTAAAGCCTATCTGTAGTCCATCTTCGGACGCACCATCACCGTTATTCTCAATCGTAAGTTTAGAAAACTTGTCCATGTGCTTAAATGATAGTGTCGTCGCTGGACTCAATCGTGGTTTAAAAATATTGATAAACAATCTGAACGCTGACCAAAAACCAATTGTGTGCGTAATCAACCACCCAAAAAGCATATCGTGCGTGGACTTTGAAAAATGAAAATCTTTTTTTGCCGAAGGCTTATCTGATATTTCTTTGATCATATACTTCGGAGTGAGTGAAGCCGGACATACCTTCATGGTGAAGTTGCCATTCATAGGCTTATAGTAAAACTCAACACCAAAAAAACCTGGAGTAGCGAGCGTCTCAGAATTGGGATCTACCTCCTCTACATACCTACGCAAAGAACACTCACGGTCATCTATACAGAAAAAAGCCTGAAAACTTGTCCCAGTCTCTTCCTTTACATGATGCCTAGTAGCAGCGATCCCTGCCAATACCTGATCATAATATGTCCACTCAAAAGCGTCTTGCCATAGATTCAGTACTTCATGGTATTCTGTTCCGACAACAGGACTAAACAGGGGCATCGGAGGACTCTCTAACATTAAACCAAGAGGACTCCAGCTCTCTCCGAACTTATCATCAAGTGTATCTATCTCTAGCAATAGTTCAAAAATAATAAACTCCTCTAGCGCTACACGGCGCTCATCTAGTAGCGCACTAGGATTATCTTCGATCACAGCTACCATACCAGACCAACCTGGATGCGCAAACTGCTGATCAAATATATAGTGCTCATACATCGTCTCGTCACCTACCAGTATTTTTAGCAGCTGATCTACTTCGCAGTGATTACCATAAAGAAGGTTTCGTGCTCTACTTGTTTTAAAAAAACTTGAGTATGTATTTCTTTCCATCTCTTTTATAGTTGTCAAAAAACCTTTGCCCCAGACCGGAAATTTCCAACTAGAGATTCCTTGGTCAAAGTAACTGCAAAGAAATCTAAACAAAAACGGATGTACCGCAAGGTCTAAATCTATCCTATAGAGTGCTTTCCAGTTGTTTCTAAGCAGACATCTCCTTCCTGCAAAATTATCTATATAAGGAGTCGATAACATCTTTTTGCGCCAAGCCTCCACATTGTTTTTGCCTTTAGCCTCACCGATTACCTTGTCTATGATCGCCATATTGATTTTGCCTTGTATGTAGAGCCCTCTAAACTCTGCCATAGACAGACTAGTCTTATATCCAAATATCGCACTGGATTCCTCTAGTGCCTGATAAAATTTTCTGTCTTGAAAGGCATGAAGCGTATTGTGGTGAATGAAATCCTTAAGTGGTGCCTGCGAAGGCAGATAATGCTTGAGGTGATGGATTACATTATTTATATTAAATATTTTTGAATCCGTATTCATAATGTGTATATTTTACTTGAGTATTTTTAATTAGTTATGTCTTAAAAATTGATTTGATATTGTACCGTTTCACTTCCCATGTAAGTGGGATTACTAGTATTATCTGCCAAAAATATTGGGCGACGCTCATAAGCGATGGATATGTTCCTATCGTATAAGGTGTGAGGTTGGATTCGATGTCCTTAAACTAGTACTGGAAGTATCCACTGTACTGAAAATGAGGTGGTAAAGACGAAAAGCTAGATGCTTTGCTTATGGCAGAGTCGTACGAAGACCTCTGTATGGATAGTGGCTGTGCAGCGAGTATTCTATAATCTAATCTACCAAATTTTCCTTTTGCAAATATGCTTAGCTTACGCAAAAACTGATCATTGACATCATTAGTACCTTGTAAAAACAAGGGCGCGTCTAATCCCATAAGTATACCTATAGATGGAGATGAAAACCGACTAAAACCCGACCAGCCCGAGAGTCCCAGCCCTACCTGAACCTTCTTATCGATCAATGCGTAATCAGCATAAGCATCATGAACAAAAAAGCCCAACTTCCTATCCGAAATAGAATTAAAATTATTTATACCTAGTTGACTAAAGAAAAATACTCTGCTAGACAATTGCCCATATAACAACACTCTAAATCTTCTTATACCTAAATCAGTTCCGCCACTTTTGGGTGTACCAAAAATCGTAGAGCCGGGATTATACTGCGCATTACGCACCCAGAGCTGCGCTGTAGCAGAAAGTTTTACATACTGATACGAAGTGGGATTCTCTAGGATATAACCTAGATCAAACGATTGTGATTGTCCATTTAATATCAAGAACAATAAAAAAATAACTGAAATATATTTAAGTTTCATTTTCTCTTCTTTGTATTTTATAATGAATATTCTATTTTACATACTCTAACATAATCATGTCCAGGTTTGCACACTGAACAGAACCCATTCCATAGGATTTTGTAGATATAAAAAGCCTTTAGGATTTTGGAATGAGCCGATTCTAAAAACAGAAAATTACTATGATCTACTTAACTTTCTGGCAGAAAACTCATGCTTTGAGTAAGGTTTGTGATTCTCTAGTCCAATGATCTTAACCGTGCCTCCTGTTGCTTCATAATCATGTTGGTAGTTATGGAGGTTTTCGAGTACGGAGTGATCGGCAAGTTTAGTTCTACTTAGGTCTATCGTCACATTGAATGTAGGAGGGATAGCGTCTAATTTAGCTTTGAGACCAAGATAATTAGTAAACACAGCTGATCTTTCTACCTCTACTAAGTATTCATTCTCATTAAATGACACTGCTACATCGGCTCTAAATAGTGAACTGAACGGCGCACCATTGTACATGTGAATGAGTATTTTTAATATGATACCCGCAGCAATACCCACAAGTAAATCTTCAAAAAGTGTAAAAAATATCGTTACTAAAAATATCGCTAGTTGCTCTTTACCTATCTGAAAAGTATGAATAAACTCCTTCGGATGTGCGAGCTTGATACCTACACCTATAAGCATGGCTGCTAAGGCTGCATTAGGTATCATCTCTATAAACTGACTTGCCAATAGAACAAACATCAGTATAAAAAATCCATGAAAAAAGTTTGCCCAACGTGTTTTAGCACCGTTATTGACATTTGCACTACTACGGGCTACCTCTGAGATCATAGGCAATCCACCTAGTACCGAAGTGATTGTATTTCCCATTCCTACGGCAATCAGATCTTTGTTGTAGTCTGATTTCCTTTTAAACGGATCTACGAGGTCGATGGCTTTGACTGTCAGCAACGACTCTAGCGAACCTACTAATGCAAACATAATCACATACTTAATGAAGACTTCTGGATTAGCAAGTCCACCAAAATCAACATTTACATTTATGTTTTCAGCCAGGTTACCTATTTTTACCAATTCGTAGGGCAAAGGATGGTTCTCTAATCCAAGATAGAAAGCAAGCGGAATCGCTGTGAGCAACACCACAAGAGGAGCAGGAATTTTGCCAATACTTAGTTTTTTTAGATAAGGCCAACCCATGACTACCAATAGACTGATGACACCGATGATTGCACCATTGATATGAAGGTTTGTTATAGTATTAGGTATATTTACAAGCAACTCTAGTGGCCCTTTGCCGGCATTTATTATAGGATCTACATCAAATAATACAGGGATTTGCTTCAGTATGATGATAATACCAATCGCTGCTAACATCCCATGTATCGCTGATAATGGAAAAAAATCAGCTAGTTTTCCCAACTTTAATACCCCGAACAATATCTGGACTATCGCAGCTACAAACATCGCCCCCAATGCTAAATGCCAGCCTGTCAGTCCACCACCGAATTCCGCCACAGATCCCGCTACGATCACGATCAATCCCGCAGCAGGACCTTTAATGGTTAATCTACTACCCATAATAAAACTTACCACCATACCACCAATAATTGCTGTCAACAGCCCCATCAAAGGTGGAAACTCAGAGGCTTTGGCTATACCCAAACTTAGAGGCAATGCCAATAAAAATACTATAAAACCTGATATGGCGTCAGAAGAAAAATTTTCTTTTAATCCTTCGATACCATCTTTTGGAAGAGATAACTTATTCATTTTGTTTGTTTGTTTTATAAAAGTTCACTATCACGAATGGTAACAGCACTATATTTGCTACCTTTCTATAGATATTGAGAGATTTTTTTAATAATAATTAAAACTTACCTTGTTGATTTAATAAAAAATTTAATCCGGATTTGACAATGCAATTCCACGATTAATACTAAAAAGACTTAGGCATGACGATTGGCATTATATGCTCGAGTCATTAAATCAATTTATTAAAAAAATCTCTAAATATGCGTTCTCCACGCACTATACAAAACATACAAAGCCACCGATGCAGGCTGGGCACGAACAAAATCAATCTGCGTCAATAATTTTTTTGGAGTATTCATGATTACGTCTTTTAACGTACGGAAACTTCCAAAAACAATATGGTTGACTTTTTTATTGACTTTTGCTAAGTCATGGTAGAACTTTTCATTGGATTCCGATATCTCAAAAGGTGTATGATGACCATCCTTTTGGATCAAATCTATTTTCTCAAATATTGAAAGTGTATTTAATTCATTAGAGATGTTAAAATTTTGCGAATTTAGTGTTTCGTAACTCAGAAAGTTACAAACAAATAAACACAAAATATATAATCTAATAAATAAATTCACCTAATCCTAAATTTGATTTTGAATCAAAATAAAACACAATAGTACAAACATTTTTAATATCAAAGTCTTTTTAAGATTTTATTTATTGACAATTATATATTAATTAACATCAATAACCTAGGTACCTTTAATCAGATTTATGGTAAAAACTCAAATTATTAACTTTTAAATCATCTCTTTTTCCTATATTTTCTGCCAACTTGATGAGGTGCTTTTATCTATTAAGCTGTATATTACAAATAATTTCTAAACAGAAATAATAATAATGTGTGATTTTTTTTTAGAACAAAATTATATTACTATTTTTGACAAAATTTTAATCATGCAGAATAGACCTTGGCTAAAAAACTATCCCCCTGGCGTGCCCGCAAACATAGACATATCTAAATATGACTCTTTGATCAGTTATATTACTGAGTGTTTTGAGAAATACAAGTCCAACTATGCCTTTGAGTGTATGGGCAAAAAGCTCACTTATGGACAAATAGATGAGCTCTCAACCAAATTTGGCGCTTACCTCATCAGTCGAGGGCTCAAACGAGGTGACAAAATAGCACTAATGATGCCCAATCTGCTCCAATATCCCATAGCAATCTTCGGGGCACTAAAAGCTGGATTGATCATCGTTAATACTAATCCGCTTTATACACCCAGAGAAATGGAATATCAGTTTGTCGATTCGGAAGTAGAAGCAATAGTTATCTTAGATAATTTTGCTTCTAACCTTGAGGCTATACTTCCAAAAACCAGTATCAATACCATCATCCTTACATCTATCGGTGAACTACTAGGTGGACTAAAAGGAACTATCACAGATCTCGTCGTAAAATATGTAAAAGGTATGGTTCCCCAATATAACCTACCAAACACAGTCAGCTTTTCCTACGCTCTCAAGGAAGGGGCAAAATTTACCATTCCTCCATTTGACAACTGTCCTGACGACGTCATCATCCTTCAATACACAGGCGGCACTACTGGACTATCAAAAGGCGCTATGTTGACGAATCGCAATCTAATCGCTAATATGATTCAGATACGCACATGGCTCAATAACGATATTAACGATAAAGCTAAAATAACATTATCGCCGCTTCCGATGTACCATATTTTTGCCTTTACAGTCAACTGTCTCGCTATGCTTAGTTATGGAGCGCATACGGTACTCGTCACTAATCCTAGAGATCTGAAGTCGATCATCAAAGAATTTAAAAACAATAAAATCTCGCTCATGACAGGACTCAACACCTTGTTTAATGGCTTGCTCAACCATAAGGACTTTGCTAGCTGCGACTTCAGTAGTCTCAAAATCACAGTCGGAGGGGGCATGGCTATCCAAGATATAGTAGCCGAGCGATGGCTAAAAACTACTGGATGCATCCTTACAGAAGGCTATGGTATGACTGAATCCTCGCCACTTATATCTGTCAATCCATTAGGCGAATCAGGCAGGCGAGGGAGCATAGGTCTGCCTGTATCATCTACCGAGGTCAGAATCATGGATGACCAAGGCAACGTGATAGGCATTAAAGGCGTAGGTGAGATCCAATGCAAAGGCCCACAAGTCATGAAAGGATATTATAATCAACCTGACGAAACTGCTCAAGTCATCATTGACGACGGTTGGCTGTGTACGGGAGATATAGGTTACATTGACGAAGATGGGTTTATGTACATCGTAGATCGCAAAAAAGATATGATTCTGGTGAGCGGATTTAATGTATATCCTAACGAAATAGAAAACGTAGTGGCCAATCACCCAAAAGTACTAGAAGTAGCTGCCATAGGAGTGCCAAGTGATAAGTCAGGCGAAATGGTCAAGATCTTTGTAGTCAAAAAAGATAATTCCCTTACGGAAAATGACCTTCTGGCTTACTGCAAAGAAAATCTAACCGGTTACAAAATGCCTAAAGAAGTAGAATGGAAAACTGAACTCCCCAAAACTAATGTAGGCAAAATCCTCAGACGTGAACTCAGATAATAATAACACAAACAAAGGAGTACTTTACTTGATTCCTTGCCCGATTGTAATCGAAAAAACCGAAAGTCTCTCCGCCGAAAGTTTGACGATTCTACATCGTCTAAATCACTTCATCGTAGAGCGTGCCAAAACAGCTAGACACTTTATCAAGTCTAGTGGTCATCCTGAGTCTATCTCAAATCTCACTATCCACGAAATCACCACCGACCATGCCAAAAACGATGAGTTTCTTGCTGTCTTGCTCAGTGGTATTAGTGTAGGAGTGATCTCAGAGGCTGGTTGTCCTGGAGTAGCAGATCCTGGTGCAGAGATGGTAGCTTGGGCACACAAAAACCATGTAAAAGTAGTCCCATTAGTCGGTCCATCGTCTATATTGCTGGCATTGATGGGCAGTGGGTTTAGTGGCCAGTCATTTGCATTTAATGGCTATCTTTCTAACAAAAAACCTCAAATCACCACCGATCTCAAAGCGCTAGAGCAAAAAGCAAGAAAACTGAAGCAAACGCAGCTATTCATGGAGACACCTTATAGAAATGGATTTCTCATAGAGGCATGTCTCAGTGCACTCGAAGAGAATACAATGCTATGTATCGCCTGCAATATCAATGCTGATGACGAAACTATCATCACCCAGTCTATCAAAAATTGGAAGAAAACAGATTTTACTTCTTATCACAAAAAACCAACGATTTTTATCATCGGCTGATGACTTTTTACTTCGATTATTTGACCTTTGCAGTAAGCGGGTAACGAAGCTTAGTATATGATTTCAATACTGCTTTTGCTGTTCCTACCGACATAGGCGACTCAATCAATAACGGAAGCTTGTTTTTGTCATCAGAAACATAGACACTCATCTTATTGCCATCCTTAAACACATTGCCCGTCACGAGATCAGGTACAACCTTTATGGTGTTAAACGTGCCCAAATCTTTTATATCATGGTTCTTAATACTACCATCATACCTCACTTTGATAGGATAGATCGTCTCATCAAACAAAATTCGTGTAGGTATAAAATCACCAACCTTATACTGATCTATATTGATGTTTCTCATAAAGTACATCACGGACAATAAATCATGCGTACAGTTAGAAGCTAGGATCGTTTTGCGCTGCGCTTGTGCTCTAGTGCGCCCATTAAAAGAAGTAGCTAGACCTGAATTTTGGTTAAAAGAAATACTATCAAATTTGCGATAATTCCCCTCCTCTACGATACGTACAAACTGCTGAGGCAACATGGTAGTTTTGTCTATTTTAGTATGAAAATAATCTCTCACCCTAAAAAGTGCATCATAACTACTATATGTGCGTCCTACGACCGTGACTTCGTAAGTATTCTTATTTTCTATAAAAATAAATGTCGCTTCACCTGCCGGAATCCATATCACACCCCAATTGTAGTATGCTTTGTAAACGATTTTTTCGCCTGACACAAAGGTATTGTTCCCGCGTTCACATTCGCTATCTGCCGATAAGTGTGTAGTCAACTCACTTATGACAGGATCATATTTAAAAGTAAAGCTAGTGATGAGCAAGTATAATATTGATATACTCACGGCGCCTAGTATTGTTTTGCTATAAATATTCATTTTCTTATTCGTTTCGTTAATCAATAAAGGAAGTACATCAATCATTCTTAGTCTCAACTTAGTTATTATTAAGAAATGCCAAAGCCATAAACTAGATGTTGCTTCTACTATATAACGTAAAAAGTAAAAAAAAGTGTCAAATTAATTGTTCCTCCAGAAAAAAGGAGTAAATAATATCAAAACCGTAAACAGCTCAAGCCGCCCAAGCAACATCAAAGAGCTAAAAACCCACTTAGCACTTTCTGGTACTTCAGCGAAGTTATTGACAGGTCCTAGGTTTCCTATAGATGGACCAACATTACCCAATGTAGTAGCCACACCTCCGAGCGTGGTCATGAAGTCCATGCCTATGATCGTAATAATCAGTGTCGCACCTACAAATAACAACAAATACACAAGCAAAAACACTAATATGTGCGTCAGAACTCTCGGAGCAACTACTTCTTTATTGATTTTGATTCTGACGATTGCCCTAGGATGCAGGATTCTTTTGAATTCAAGATAAGTGTTTTTCACAAAAACCATGTGTCGCACAAATTTTATACCACCCGCAGTACTTCCTGCACATGCACCCAAAAACAACATCATAAAGAAAAACATATTGAGCCCAGGTGACCATTTAGTATAATCTGCGGTGACAAAACCCGTCGTGGTTATCAAACTTACGAGCTGAAACAATCCATCTCTAAAGTTTTTCTCGTAAGAGCCATCCACCATAAAATTTATCCATAATCCTAATATAAGTGCTGTCACGAGTATAAAAAGAGAATAATATCTAAACTCTTCATTGATCCATACTTTTTTAAAATTGCCTTTCAGAAGATAATAAATCACTGCATAATTACATCCCGCTATAAACATAAATAGTATGAGTGTATATTGGATAGTAGCCGACGGATAGTAAGCTATACTTGCGTTCTTGGTACTAAATCCTCCAGTACCCATCGTAGCAAAAGCATGATTTATGGCATCAAAACCTGTCATCCCCTCTGCCCAAAGCAGTAAATATAACAATACCGTAAGTCCTAGATATATAAACCATAACCGCTTAGCCGTTTCTTTGATTCGCGGATGAATCTTGTCTGCCGTAGGACCGGGAGACTCCGCAACGAAAAGCTCAATCCCAGCGATGCCAAGCAAAGGAAATAAAGCTACCGTGAGCACGATGATTCCCATACCACCTATCCAATGAGTAAGGCTTCTCCAAAACAGAATGCCGTGTGGCAAAGACTCTATATCTGTAAATATAGACGCTCCCGTAGTCGTAAATCCTGACATTGACTCAAAAAAAGCATCTGTAAAACTAGACGAAACACCAGAGATCATAAAAGGCAATGACCCAAACAATGCCATCATCACCCAACCTAATGCTACGATGAGATATCCCTCCCTTTTCCCTATAGCATTACTATGACTAAACTTATAAGCCCATAGCAATCCACCAAAACCAGCAGTAATGGCACCTGAAATTAAAAAACTATCCCAGTCGGTATCATTATAGGCCGCTGATATACCTGCTGTGGCAAACATCGTAAATCCTAACAACACCAACAAAGCTCCTATGATCTTGGATATGGGCTGATAATTGATGAGCATAATTGTATAACTTTATTATCTAAATAAATTTTCTATATCAACTATCGCCTCTGTCAGTGCTAGAACGATAACCTTATCATTAACCTGAAATATAAAATCCCCTGTAGGAATGATCAAGTCTTTGTCTCTCAAAACGACTCCTATAATGGCTTGTTCAGGCAATTTTAACTTGCGGAGCGGCAATTTAGTCAATTTGCTATCAGTATCAATTACAAACTCTATGACTTCACCATCTACACCATGCAAACTAGCTATAGCTTCCACTTTACCTTTTCGTACGTATCTAAATATATTATTGGCAGCTATGATTTTTTTATTGATAATCGTGTCCACCCCTATATTTTGCGATATATGCGTGTAATCTAGATTCTCTACCGAAGCGATTGTCTTGAAAACTCCAGAGTTATTGGCCAATAGTGAAGTGATGATATTGGTCTCACTATTGGGCGTCACGGCTACCAAAACATCCATACCAAGTAAACCCTCCTCTTTGAGCAATTCAAAATTGGATGGATCGCCTTTGATAATAAGTGTATTGTTGAGTTCATTGGTTAAAACTTTACAACCTTTTTCACTTTCTTCTACTATGGTGATATTGTAATCATACTCTAGCCGCCTAGCTGCTTCAAGCGCAATTACACTTCCACCTAGAAACATGATCGACTTTATATTCCTAGACTTCAGTCCTACTTTTTCTAAAAATGGTTCTATCTCACTTTTGTGCATTATAAAATATAAGTGATCTCCCTTGCGCAAAATAGTATTATTACGAGGCAATATCGTCTTGTCAGATCTCAATATCGCTATAGGCGAATAATCAGTTTTTTTATCTAACTTTATTTCATCTATAGATCGGCCTATATACTTAGACGGCTCGTCGAGTCTGATTCCTATAAGTGAAATTGTGTTATTTTCAAAATCAAAACTATCCGTCACTTGCGTCAGTTGTATAAGTCTGACTATCTCTTGAGACGCCAACAGTGAAGGAGATATAATTTTGTCTACACCTAGGTCATAGAATGTACTTTTAAATTCACTCCTGATATTGGCCACATTTACTATACGTGCGATAGTCTGCTTAGCCCCGAGTTTTTTTGCTAGAATACAAGAGACGATATTATCATTTTCTCTAGTCGTGACCGCCAGAAATATACTTGTTTTGGCAATGCCAGCTTCTTGGAGTACCTCTATGGACGAGGCATCACCTACTATAGTATGCACATCTAAGTGCTGCTGAGCATAATCTAGCACATCCTTTACCACATCAATCAACACGATGTCATGATTAGCGGACGAAAGCAACCTGGCCAAGTGAAGCCCAATCCCCCCAGCCCCTGCAATTACGATTCTCATTCTTTATTTTTCAATTTACTGAATAACTTAAATTATATAAGATACTACAAATGAATATCACACAAACGATTTGCCAAAACTCACGCTGTTTTTAATCCTTTTAGCTTATAAATCGTAAAGGTATAATCAATTTATAGATTAATGAACTTTTGCGATTACTATTGTTCAGATCCATAGTCGTCTAGCCCAATTTATAATCAAACTTATGTGTTTAATAGATAAAAACTATTTTAAAAAAAAAACTAACTATATTTATTGCCAAACTTGGTTTATAAACGTTGTAATAATAACTTTTAACTTTAAATCCTATTGACATGAAAATACTAATGGTTTGTCTGGGCAATATATGTAGATCACCTATTGCTCATGGTATAATGGAAAGTAAAATAAAAAAACTTAATCTCAACTGGACGGTGGATTCAGCCGGCACTTCAGGTTGGCATGTTGGAGAACAGCCTGACAAGCGCGCTATTGCTACGTGCAAAGCAAAAGGTTTAAACATCGTGCATCAAAAATCCAGAAAAATAACCAAGGGTGATATTGAGTATTATGATGTAATATTTGCGATGGATGCAAACAATTATAATGACATCTTACGATTATGTCAATCAGATGAGCAGAAAGCCAAGGTCAAGCTGATGACAGGCTATCTTTATCCAGGTAGAAATACACCTATTCCCGATCCATATTATGATGATAGATTTGAAGAAGTCTATACGTTAATAGACCTGGCTACAGACTCTTTTCTAAAATCAATGGTTGTCACCAGTCCCTGAGCAATAGGTAAGAATTATAGTTCGTCTCCTCTGAGTTTTCTGTAACGTGCTCGAGCTTCTACGGCAAACGTACTGCCGCTGTACTCCTCAAATATTTTTTTGTAAAGTGCTCTAGCTTTATCTGGTTGCTTAAGGTTATTTTCATACATTTCTGCAAGCTCAAAGCAAGCATTATCGGCTCTGATCTCCTCAGGAAACTTATTAATTACCGCTTCGTACATAGCGATGGCTTTGTCGGTCATGCGTAGTTTTTTATAGATGCGCGCCTTTGTAAATAACACATCGTCCTCCAGTGTATGATCAGGAAAAATGATGGCTATAGAATCTAGTTTGACAATAGCTTCATCATATTTATTTTGAAAAGCCAACAGTTCCGCTTGTGCAAACATATACAGTGTCACCTCTGTAGTATCTAATCCAAGGTTGTCTAGAATAAAAACTGACATATCTATCGCATCGTTAGAGATGAGCTTAGAAGTAGCACCTTTTAGAATTTTGAATTGCTCTTGCGCCCACTCAAAATCACCTGAATAGTACGATAATCTAGCATTTTTTTCTCTTGCAATCTCACCCAGAACTCCTTCTTTAAAATCCTTATCCACCTGACTATATAGCAGGCTAGCTTCCCACCTATCACCACTCATAAGATAATAATCTGCTAATGCTATTTTGGCTCTAGCCACTTGATCTGTTTGCAAACCTGCAAAAGTTTTTAGCTCCTCGAGTAGAATGATTGCTGTATCTAATTCGTTGAGATAAAGTGCCTCAAAATCAGCAAATTCCTGTAGTAATTGCGCCGTTTGTGTGTTCTTCCCTACTTCATTAAAAAACGATTTATATTCATTTTTGAGTACATTCAAGTCCTCTTTTGTATAGTCATATCGTTCGGTGACTTTCATTTTTTTGGCGTTAAGCACACCACGTTTTGACTCCATATAGTAGGAAGTATTTCGTCCTTTGGTAGTAAGTATATAGTTATAAGCTTCTATTGCGGTATCAAAATCATTATCCTGCAACGCTATAGGTGCCAGGTTAAATACTCGCATGCCATTTTCATCATTTTGTCTGTCCATAGCACGTGCTTGACGCAATGCCTTAGAGTAGTCTTTTTGCTGCATGAAAGACCACTGTAACAACTCACCGAATACGATTTGGTTAGGAAAGTCTTGTATCTTTTTGTATAG
>Ga0105045_10000078_pt1 | contig 49825 bp, 38 predicted proteins | sample MAT02_FD_78089 | JGI IMG/M metagenome (GOLD analysis project Ga0105045, IMG submission 78089) | Freshwater microbial communities from Lake Fryxell liftoff mats and glacier meltwater in Antarctica - MAT-02 (megahit assembly) | ecosystem: Environmental > Aquatic > Freshwater > Ice > Liftoff...
AAGTAAGTAAGTAAGTAAGTAAGTAAGTAAGTAAGTAAGTAAGTAAGTAAGTAAGTAAGTAAGTAAGTAAGTAAGTAAGTAAGTAAGTAAGTAAGTAAGTAAGTAAGTAAGTAAGTAAGTAAGAAAGTAAGTAAGTAAGTAAGTAAGTAAGTAAGGTTTTTTATTTGGTGGATACCTGCTGGAGGATTAGAGTTTTATCCATTTAGCAAATGCTATCCGACCATCTGTAGAACTCAATCTGATCATGTATAGACCTGCACTTAAACTGCTGGTTTCTAATTCTAAATCTCTAGCAACAGTAGATTTTCCATATAACGATATCGTGCCACAGGTTGATATCAACTCATAGCTAACCGGCAACGCCCATGATTCGTCTATCTTAATGTTTATATAATCACTTCCTGGATTAGGAAAAACAGTAGTATGCACAATTGCTTGATCATCGCTACTAGTTATAACCTTAGGAAAATGCCAATATTTCTCTAGATGATCACAAGCTGTACTGAGGCAACCATCTGGACTGAGACGCATGACCCATGAATCTAGCCGAAATCTAGGGTTGTTTCGGGTCCTAAAGATACTGCCTGCTATTAATATAGATTTATCAGAATGCTCAATGATATCAAATATATAGTTTTGTTGAATATAGCCATCTGGAAGTAGTTGAGGCACTACTGCATGCTCCCAAAGTGGGTTTCCATCTTGGTCAAATCTTGCAAAAAAGCTGACAGCGTTACTAAAGATTTGCTTCTTTCCAGTGAATGGCACTACCAATGAATCAATCACTCTACAGGTGCCACCTAGGAGTATCTGATCTGAAGAAGTACAAAAAATCTTAAATACAAATGGCGAGAAAATCGTTGGTTTTCCATTAAGGAGCGGATAATTAGCCAAGATTTTACTTTTCCACAAAAGATTGCCAACCTTATCCATTTTGATTAAATATAAGTTCAGCACCGTTAGACCAGAACTGGAGATCGTATCTAGGATGAGCGCTTGGGTATAGTAGTTGTTTTTAGAGTCTATAGCTATATAGGGTTGTAATTCTTGATCAGTAGAAGCAATACTTCCGATGACTTCAAACTCATTATTTGGCTTCAACTTGATGATATAATTTCGATGATTCGTACCCTTACCATGTCTATAACCAAAAACTAAATTGTCGTTCATATCTAGCCTCACCTCACTCATTTTCCTAGAGACATCTTTGCCTAGATCAAACCAAAGCATCTGATTTTGTAATGAGCCATCGAACTTCACTCTCAGAAATGCTGAACTGATCAAGTTATTATTGGGATTGCTAGCTCTTGATTCTAATCCTTCTCCCCATAGTACTGCATTAGACCCATCTATCAATGTTATACCATAATTATTTGCTACGCCGCTACTTGCATTTATAGCTAAGAACTTATATTCGACGATACTATCGCCATTGGTTTTCATCATACCGAAGTACCAATAGTATTGTTGATTACTGTCTGAATTACCACTATAAAAGATAGTATCATTCCTGACCACAAGACTTCTATTATAAGCGTACATATAGTTTTTGGTCTTTGACCACAGTTCCTTTCCATCTCCAGCTATGGTCGAAATTCTAGTTATTGATTTTGAGTTGGCTCCATTATTAGACTCTAGTTTTACAAAACTTTCATCATCTATAGGCAATATAGTATAAGCAGAAGTTCCTGAAGTAGAAGTGATATTGTAAGTATTACTAAAATACTGTCCGCTTAACAATAGCGAACAAAGCGTGAATCCTATGGTAAAAATAGTTGATAAGCGCATAAATAGTTGAATTTTGGATTTATAATTATAATGCGAAACTAACCAATAACCCTTAGTAAGAATCTAATTATTTTTAAAAGAATAAATAATAATGGTTTTCCTAAAATGAAAAAGACCCCCTTCGACTTTTCGAAGCGGGGTCTCATCCCAAAAACAGTAAATTCTTTATAAGAAACTTATTCTATTACAATCATTTTCTTAGTACCTTTGAAGCCTTTTGCGTCAAGCGTGTAGTATAGAATACCACTGATACCAAGTTCGTTTTTATTGATCTCAATCGTATTCTTACCTTTTGGATAAGTACCATTGATCTCCTTTATTAATCTACCAGCCACATCTACAAGAGTAAGTCTAGCTTGACCTTCTTCTGCCAGTTCAAAAGTAATGTTTGTCATACTTCTGAATGGGTTAGGTGTGTTCTGGAATAGCGTTGTGACATTAGCCATTCTAGTTTCTACATCGAAGTTAACTTTCATTACTTCGAGGTTGTTAGTGTAAGCTTCTGCTCTCGTGATGGTCGATCCTATCTGCATAGCTTCTGCTAACTGTCCATCTCTCTTAGCTCTCAGTGTCAGCGTAAATACTTCTGTACCTTCTGCTAGGCTGATGAACTTATTAGTGCTATAACTCATCGTTACTTTACCCTCAGATAGATTAGTCAAACCGAAGTTGTAATCTGTGATAGAAGGTAGGGTAGAGTTAACCGCTACTAGGTTGAATTGATCTTTGTCAAACTCTACAGTAAACTGGAATCCACTCACTTCAGCGTTTTCTACTACGGTAACAGGCACTACTATGTTCTGGTTAGAAGTGTAGGTTTGGTTACCCGTAGTTAATACTAGTGCATTGTTAGATCTAGTTGCTGCTTTAGTACTGTTAGCGTTAGCTTCTACATCACCGTTGATATCACCTACTTTTATAGCTGTAAAATCAACTGTCATCGCAGCACTGAGTTGTGTGATGGTATATACCTCAGGGAATGCCTCAGCAAATGCAAAGCTAGGATCCTGAAATGTATATGCTTTGTCCACAAATCTCCATGACTTATTGTTAGTAAATGAAGCCTGTGTACCTAGTATTACTTTTCTAAGGTCGATAAGATCGGCTGCACTAACTTTAGCATCTTTGTTAACATCTGCTGCTATAAGTCTGTATGGTGATGTGATCTTTTCTACACCTAGTATATGTCTCTGAATCATTACTAAGTCAATCGTAGAGATACCATTCATCATATCGTCATTTTTGTTAGGGATGATGATATAGTTTTCACCTTGGGCAACAGCATCAAACAGGTACATACCTTCGTTGGTACTTAGTGATTCTTTCTCACTTCCGTCTAGCAATACGGTAACATCTTTTACAGGCTCTTGTGATTCTGTGTTTAGATTACCTTTTACTACTGGTCTAGTCTCAGGGCAAGAATTAAGATTGTCTTGTACATCTAAGAATGTAGTACAGAAATCTTGAACGATTGTACCTGTAGGTGTTTGTACACCAACATAAAGCCTGACGATAACTCTTCCTACGTCATCGCATGTAAGCATAAGTGTTCTTTGTACCACTGGTCTGCCTTGTGCATCTACTGTGATAGGTGCAAATGAAAACAATATAGGGTAGCCGCATGGATGTGAACTCTTATTGTCAAAATCAGATGCCCATATCTCTATCATACCACCATCTATCGTACCATCACCGTTAGCATCTACTGGCATCAAGCTAGTAGCAAGACCATTTAAGCAGAAAGGTGTAGGGGCTTTACAGTTAGCTACTGTAAATAATTGAATACATCTAGTAAGATTACCACATAGGTCTTCAAATGACCATTCGATTCTATGCGTACCTATAGGATAACGTCCACTTGCATCTGCTGTATTAGATAGACCTGATTTTGAGAACCTAGTGTCGAAAGAGCCATCGTTAAATGCATCTATTCTGTATGAATGTCTTAATACTTGAGTACAATTGTCCGTTGCTGTTGCTACTAGTTCTATATATCCATCAGTACATGAAGCATCAAAAGTACATACTGACTTAGGTGCACAACTACTAGTAATAACAGGAATTCCTTTGTCGATAATCTTGATTACTTGAGTGTGTGTCCATGTCACATATTCAACTCCACCCCCATCTGAAAGAAAACTTTGACACCAGTCTATAACTGTCCAGTCTCTTAGTATTTTAAAACAAGCGTCTCCATTAGTATTATTAAATGTAAAAATGTGATCTTTGTATTCTGCACCTACTAGACTACAAGTATTGTCTGTAATAAGGTCAGGTCTGCCTGTAAAAGCAGGTGTAAACTCTAGATCTGTGGGGTTTGAACAACCTTCTAATGTAAGGTCATCAGGCCATCTGTCTTCCGTCATTTTAAATCTTCTGTCTGTATTGGTCACCGTGATGATTTGCGTACATCTAGTCGTGCGACCACCTGCATCTGTAGCAGTAAAGTTACGTGTGATAGTACCGATTCTGCAACTGTTAAGGTTGATTATCGAATCTGTAACTACTCTAGGGTTTTCGCAATTGTCTATAACTAAAGGCCATCCAAACGAGCTTCTAAGATTCCTAAGATCAAATATGCTTTCGCAATTTACCGTCATGTTTAATGGACATACGATTGTTGGAGGCAATTTGTCTTGCACCGTTGCATTGACCATACAGTCGTTAAAGTTACCAGCCTTATCTATAGCTCTGACCTGGACCATCTGGCTAGAGCCAATATCAGAACAGCAGAATGGTGCAAAGTTACTAAAACCACAAGGGTTAGTAATCTCAACCACATATAACAACTCAGACTCATCACAAGATCTTGAACCGAAGTCATTCCATCTGCCTGACACATTATTGACCTTTACAAAAGGAAAACTATTTGGTAATGATTTATAACTTGGAGCACCTACGTCCCAGTTTCTATATAGAGATGTCTCGTTGCTAGCCCATGTGTAAGATCCACCTCTCGATGCATCTCTAAGACCAATCATATAGTCTTCGTTAAGGTTCCATTCCCCTACTTTTCCAAATAACCATTGGTCTTCTGCCAAAGTATTGATAGCTACTACATAACCTTCTAAGGCAGCTGCGGTTCTCATAGCTACACCTGGTGCAGCTCTATGCTTAGATATATAATAATAATGTTTGTTAGCACCTGTTCCAAAATCACCTAGGTATGTAAAGCCTGGAAATTCAGGAGTTTTACAAGGTATACATGTAATAGGATCCATTCTTTTTACAAGTACTTTTGCTAGCTCGCACTCATCATAGCTTCCATTGTCAAAAGATGATGCAGGAACCCATGCTTTACCGTCATTGGTAAGACCAATAGTGGTGAACTGCTTGCATACAGTCGTAGGTGGAGTGATATCTTCCACTACCACTTGGATAGAACAAGTGGAGCTATTGTGACAAGCATCATAAGCAGTATATCTAACTGTATGGCAACCAACAGGAAGTTTTGCTATTCCACCATTTGAATTGTTTAAAAATCCGCCTGGATAGGCTACATCTACAGTTATAGTAGCACTACAGTTATCAGTAACTCTAGCTGGTGGCAACATGAAGTTAGCTTCACATGTGTGACCGTTAGTGGATACTGTCATATTGGCGGGACAAACGATAACGGGAGCTTTAGAATCCACGATTTCTATCATTTGAAGAATTTTTTCTGTTCTTTGTCCTGTTCTACAAGACCATTCTATGATGTCCCATGTACGCATGATCTTAGTAACACATTTAATTTCTGGTAGCTTCACATCAGAGTAAGTAATGATCACATTGCAGTTTAAATCCGGATTAGGGAACAATGGAGTGTAGAAACTGTGGAAAGAAGCTGGTACATCAGATCTTAGATTAGTGATGTCTAGAATTGTAAAGAAAGCACGATTCATAGTATATACCTTAAAGCAGATCATATCTCCTTTAATTACATCTACAAAATCAGCACCACTTGCGCTAGAAGAACCTATAACATTCAAGGGTAGATTAGTATCTACGCCATTAAGTGATACCACAGGTTCGTCGTTGTTAAACTGAGCGCTCGGCGCATTTATTGGATTAGCGATTATCCCAGCGTTGTTTCTCATATAAGCAGACCAATCAAAAGATATTCTTTGGGTTGCGGAAGAAACATAACAAAGTGAAGCACCTAGTACTCTAGCGTTAGATCCTCCTGCTGTACCTCCCGAGATAGTAACAGCATTTGCTGCTGCACCGCCTGAGATTGCCGCAGCACCTGTAATAGTTGGTGTCCATGTCAAAAGGTAAGGAACACCTGTACCTAATCTTCTAACACCATTTACAACAATGTCCTCTGGCGAAGGATTACCATTAGCTAATCTAGCAAAAGGTGCATCACATTCTAATGCTGTACCGTTGCTTAACAGTCTATTAGCTGGGGCAACGATATATGGCGCTCTCAATTCTGGTAAACCTATAACAGTAATAGTCATAGTGCATGGTTCAGATACGTTGCCGCTCTCATCTATAGCTTCGTACGTACGAGTCATCACTTTGAGGACATTGTCTGGAAGACCAGTTGTCGCTTTACAGTCATTGACTTGAACCGTTTCATTGGTGATTTTGATCGAGTACCTTGAGCAGTTCTCGATTACTTCTGGACAGTAAGTTGCTGTCTGATAGCATGTAAGTGTTACGTCAGCAGGACATACGATGACAGGCTTTTGCTTGTCTTCTATCTTGATGGTAGTCCAACAAGAGTTAACACCACTGGCAGTTGTTACTTTACCATAGATGGTCTTACCTATCAATAGGTGTCCTCCTTCTAGATCAGCAGAACCTATACCTGTAGCGATAATGCCTGAGGTAGGTGTTCTCATTAAAGTAACTACAGTAGTGGAAGATCCACCACATGTAGAGTTGTCAGCAAGTATTGCCAATGAAGTAATCTCTGCAGAGCAGTCTTCATCTAGTGATACCTGGATGGCGCCTTTACAAGCACATGATGGAGTCTGGGCCATCGCAGCTGTAGAGCTAAATAATACCATAAACAAAGCTAAAAAGCTGAGTACGGTATTTTTGAGTGTTGAATTTGATTCATTCATGAGATCCAAATTTTGAGTTTTAAATAATAAGTTTTACTGTTATGAGAGATAGTAGTATTTGCATACGCCTAAGCCCCAGTAACTTCGTGGTTAAAAATAAAATGATACAAAGGCAAGCCCTCGTATTTCTTTTGGTTATCTAAAATCAAAATCAGGTTGAAAAAAATACTATATATATATAGTAAGCATGATGTCATCACACATCAGTAGATAGACATAGGAGTGACCTATGCATCGGACTTAATAAAGCAGTAGTACTAAATGCAGCAAAAAAAACGATGCAAATAGTTACTGACTAACTATAAAATTAAGATTACTATTATTAAATTCTGGTTGGATTTAGTAGAAGGTTCTGAATAGTTTCTCACGCTATTCTGGTGCAAATATAGGACGGGTTTCATATATAAAAAAATATTATACTTAATATTTTCATATATTTTTTGACACAACATGTATTTTATTGATAATGAGATATTTATTAAATTATTTATTTTTCATTATTTTTAGCTTATACATCCTTTTTATTCATTATATAATGGAAAAGCACCTAAGAACAGTATCGTGAATAGCGCCAAAAAGTCAGATTTATCACTTCGAATTACTAATATGCATCTGTAAAGCTGAGAGGACTCACAATCCGTTATATATTTGGCAGATAAATTTGGATGTAGTGTAGCAGTATCAAGTTATAGTAGCTCTGGATGATTCATTGTGGCATCTAATATTGTTAGTAAATATAAAATAGTCTATAGCTATATTTTTTATCGACTGAATAAAATATTTGTTTCATTGTTTTGGACTTTTATAAAATTATAAATAGTATTTTCAGTCTCTATGGGTTATGGACAAAAAAAAATGGTCACTCCCCCAAGTGACCATTTAAATTATAATTCCATAAACATATCCAAAACTCATTGTAAAGTCGGATCTCATCCCGCTCTACTATAAACCAAAACTCAATCTGTAATTGTAATGCTGTATAACATATATCCTAATTACATCACAAAGATAATACGAAACAGATCCTTAAAAAAATACATTATTTGGCTATTATTATATATAAATTTATTTAATGTATTTATTTTTATTTAATATTACATTGATTATCAATTATTTATATATTTTATCATAATGTGATAATGTTTTATGGTAGCTATTTTTTACCTTAAAATACTATAAAAAATCCAGAAATAAATTAAAAAATATTTGTTTTTATGCCCAAAAGCTTAATTATGAGTACATTTGTAATCACATTTAGATGAATTTTATTTTTATACAACCCAATAATTATATACAATGGTAACTAAAAAATCATTCTTTTTAATAATTTTTACTTTTATAGCAGGCTTTAATTTTTCCTGTAAAGATAAAGAAAATAAGAAAGGATTAGACCTCATGCCATACACTATACCATCAAGCATAGATGCACCAGCAGATGTGACAGTATCCAAGCTAGGTGATGGCAATGTGACTACCGTATCCATTAATAATAGAAATGACTATGATGTACAAGTATTTATGTTTGCGTCTCAAGTAACTGATATGAAAATTCTAAAAAAAGTAAAAAAGGATGAAGTAGAAGCTGATCCATATTTTATCAAAATCATAGAAGAACATCCAGCAGGATTTATTTTTGAGAAATCTCTAGGGATGGAGTCCAAAGATAGTAAACCAAGTTACGACTTTAGATATATAGAAGTAGTAGGTAGTAAAGTCATGATTTATCAATGTGGAAATTCGCAGTATTTTTCAGAAAAAGATGTCAAAAATATGTACAAGTCTGTGCTCAAAAATAAGTAAAACAAAAACGGCTGATAATCTGGGGGGAATATCAGCCGTTGTGCTTGTTTTAGGCCTCATGGAGAATCTTATCTCCAAACATGATTAATATCAATAAGGCAATAGAAAATATGATCATGGATAAATATTTTACATATACTATAGATACTTATAACTGATATCTGTCTATAAAAGTATCATGGTGGTGTAAAGTTATATTTTCTTTAACAATAAAGCACTATACATTAGGCATAAATATAATATATTGGGTGTTAACCCTATTTAGCATAAATCACAAAGCTAGGGAAAACCATTAGGAAATCTATAATACTTGTTTTTTGTCTTGATTTTCAAATAAAAGGAATATACATTTAGCGCTTAGCCATTAGTCATTAACTGTTAGCTCATGAAAAAATGCAAGCAGGAGTTAGATTTGAGCCATAAAGCGCAACTCAGAGATTCGGCAGTTTGACAATTAAACAAATCGACAAATAAAACAAATCGGTAAATCGGCAAATAAAACAATTTGTCAAACAATTCCCTAAAATTTTAAAAAAAATGCGAACTTTGCAACATGGCAGAAATAACAAATCATTACTTAGATGGACTCAATCCTATTCAGCGACAAGCTTGTGAAGCTAAAGATGGTCCAGTCATGGTCATCGCAGGTCCAGGGTCAGGCAAAACTAGAGTACTCACTTATAGAATAGCTCATTTGATCCACAGCGGTGTAGATCCAGGTAGAATCCTTGCACTGACATTTACAAATAAGGCAGCTAAGGAGATGAAAGATCGTATCGAGCGTGTAGTAGGTACGAAGGCACAGCGCGTTTGGGCAGGTACTTTTCACTCGTTGTTTGCGAGGATACTACGTGTGGAAGCATATAGAATCGGTTACCCCAATACTTTTACCATATATGATTCAGATGATACCAAAAGTGTGCTGACGGAGATCATCAATCAGATGGGTCTTGACAAAAAAGTATATGCTCCTGGCACCGTGCGATCACGGATATCTGCCGCCAAGTCCAACCTCGTGACTCCTAAGACTTATGTAACCAACGAAGAGCTCATGGCTTATGATAAAATGGCACGCAGACCACTGATACATGTGATCTATGAAAAGTATGCAGCTAAATGTATGCGAGCGGGAGCTATGGATTTTGATGATTTGTTGCTCCAGATGTACCGACTTTTATTTCAGAATCCAGATAACATACGAGCGAAGTATCAGCGACAATTTCAGTACATCATGGTCGATGAGTTTCAGGATACCAACTACTTGCAGTACGAGATTTTAAAATTGTTTAGCGTATATCCTGGAAGTAATCACAATATCTGTATCGTAGGAGATGATGCACAAAGCATTTACTCTTTTCGTGGTGCCACTATAGAAAATATATTGCAGTTTGCAAATGATTTTCCAGCCTTGCAAACTTTTAAGCTAGAGCAAAATTACCGTAGCACTCAGTTCATTGTAGAGGCTGCTAATGAGGTCATCAACCACAACCAACGTCAGATCCAAAAGAAAATCTGGACTGATAGAGCTGAAGGAAGTAAGATCAAAATCATCAAAGCTATCTCTGAAACCGAAGAAGGTAAAAGGGTAGCGGATACAATCGTCGAGCAAAAAAACCGCCATAGCCTTCAAAATAAAGAAATAGCTATTCTCTATCGTACCAATGGGCAGTCGAGGATATTTGAAGAGCAGTTGCGTAGATTTAATATTCCTTATCGGGTTTACGGAGGGCTATCGTTTTATTCCCGCAAGGAAGTAAAAGATCTCATCGCTTATCTTCGTCTCATCGTCAATGATAAAGATGATGAAGCGCTAAAAAGAGTCATCAACTATCCAAGAAGAGGCATAGGGGCGACTACTATAGAGAGTATATCCCAGCTCGCCAATGACAACGAGGTGAGCATGTGGGAAGTGCTGACCAAAATAGATTTTAATGCGCGTAGTCGCAAAACCATAGGTGATTTTGTCAAGTTGATACAAGCATTTAAGGACAAAGCAGCCAAATCAGATGCATATATGGTCGCAGACTTTGTGGCGCGAAATAGTGGCCTGATCGAACATCTTAAAGAAGACAAAAGTGTAGAAGGTATCGCAAGAGTGGACAATGTTACTTCATTGTTGGATGGTATTCAGGAGTTTGTACAGGAAGATACGATTGAGGAAGGCGAACTAGGGTCTATGGATCGTAGCTTATCTGCTTATCTGCAAACTATATCGTTGATGACCGATGCAGATACGGACAAGGTAGATAATGATGTGGTGACACTGATGTCTGTACACTCTGCCAAAGGACTAGAGTTCAAATCAGTGTTTGTAGTGGGGCTAGAAGAGAATCTTTTTCCGAGTTACATGGCACTAACGGAGAGCAATCAGGTGGATGAAGAGCGGCGACTGTTTTATGTGGCCATCACTCGAGCGGAGGAATTTCTGTGCCTCACCTATGCCAATAGTCGCTACCAATATGGACAGATGCGGTATAACGATTCTAGTAGATTCCTAGAAGAGATCTCTGCGGCCAACCTTGATTCTATCATCAGTATCACTAATAAACCAGACTTTCCTGAACCTAAGATTCTCGGTAACTTCAAGAAGCTGGGCGCTCAAAAGCTGATCTTAAATGTCAATCCTAGCGACTTTAAGCCTGCAAATGCCAACGATATAAAACCAGGGATGCAAGTCATCCACCTCAAATTTGGGCAAGGAACTGTTATGACCGTCGATGAGCGGTTGGTGGCTACCATCAATTTTGAGGCATTGGACGAAAACCCTGAAAAAAGAATTATGTTGCAGTTCGCTAAGTTGCAAATCGTAGAATAAGTAGAATTTGATGATTAACATAAAGACTGTTTATGAAAAATCACTATATATATATTCGTTTTAGCGTTAAGTATTTTTCTATCTTTTAAGTTGGTGCGTAATGCTGAGCGGATGATATGGTCAGATATGGAGGTATATTATACTTATCTACCTTCCGTCCTGATCTATGGTGAGTTCAGTCGAGCAGCTGTCAAAGACACTGCATACTTAAAGACATTTGCTGGGACAGATCAGAGATATACCAAATATACGTGTAGAGTTGCTATCATAGAACTACCGTTTTTTCTAGCAGCTCACGCATATAGTCATGTCAAGGGATTCCCTGCCGATGGCAAAACAGCCACTTACAGTAGAGGCATTATGCTGGCCGGACTGTTTTATTTCTGGATGGCGTCCTTGGTACTTTACAGATATGAACGGAGATATACGACCGTTAACATAGTCTGCATTACGCTTGGGTGTATAGTACTAGGGACCAATCTGTTTTACTATACCTTCTATCAGCCTGGCATGTCGCATGTGTATAGTTTCTTTTTTGTTTAGTGTGTTTTTATCGTCCTCTTTATAGTATTATGTTACTACAATATCGGATTGACGCTTGCATATAGTCCTCCTTGGGATGGTGAAAGCTGGACATATACTTCATGGTGGGAAGTGGTGCGAAGTGTCTTTTATTTGAGGTAGATAGGCGAGATTTCATCAAATAAATACGCTGTGCTGTTATTTGTGAAGTGAATTTTGCTTACATTTACCTTTTCAATACGTGATAAGATAGGTGATAATAAATTTTGTAAAACGATGAGCACTAAAAAAGTTATAAAACCGAGTCTAGCCCATATCAAAAGTGAGGTGGCTGGACCTTCATTTCATTGGTTGTCTTGGGCTATGCTATCTGCTATATTGTTGGTGACTTTTATACTCTATAGTCCTGCGCAACAGCATGATTTTGTCAACTGGGACGATCAGGTATATGTAGAAGAGCAACCGCTTGTCCTTAATAAGGATTATGGGCAACTGATGAAATCTCCCGTATCGCTAAACTATCATCCCATCACGATGGTATCACTAGCGATGCAAGCCCCTGCTAAAAAGCAACCACTCAAAGCAGGTAACTTCATAGCTTCCAATATATGGTTGCATTTAGTCAATACGGTTTTGGTGTTTGTGTTTATCCTAGCACTGGCCAGAGACAAATGGGTCGTAGCACTAGGCACGGCAGCTATATTTGCGCTGCATCCTATGCATGTGGAGTCGGTCGCTTGGGTGTCTGAACGCAAAGACGTGTTATATTCGATGTTTTTTTTGGCTTCTTGTTTGGCATATTTGCAATGGCGCGCTAGCAATGCAATTTTGTGGTATATAGTGTGTTTGTTACTTTTTGTGCTTAGTATAATGTCAAAAGCTATGGCAGTAGTATTGCCTGTGGTATTGATCTTGATAGATTATTGGCAAGGTCGGGACCTTAGGGATAGCAAAGTTTGGTTACCAAAAATTCCATTTTTTGCGTTTTCTATATTTTTTGGAATGATGGCAGTGAGTGTGCAGGGAGGCGGTGATTTTGGAGGTTTATTAACCTTGCAAGGCGAAAAATCTTCAGCATTGGCGGCAACTGACGCATTGTCTCTCATACAGCGATTTCAGTTTGCGAGTTATGGTTTTGTGACTTACGTCAAAATGTTTTTTGTACCCACGGGATTGTCAGCATATTATCCATACCCTAAGGATTTTAAGTTGGATGCATTGGGTCAATTGGTTTATCCATTATTGTTTTTAGGTTCGATGGGCGGTGTGGTATTCTTGTTGCTAAAAGAAAAATTTAGGCTAAATCCACTATCAAAAGCTATTGTCTTTGGTTTAGGATTTTATTTCGTCACAGTGGCTTTGGTGCTACAATTTTTGTCAGTAGGTACGGCCGTGATGGCAGATCGATATACGTATGTTCCTTACATAGGGCTAGCGTTTGGGCTGCTTTACGGGTTAGATTTTTGGGTTAACCCAAAACCTAAACTAGTTTCTTACACCGTTATGGGAAGTGTAGCAGTTTTTATATTTATGCTAGGATTTATGACTCAGTCACAAGTCAAAGTCTGGAAGAATAGTGAAACGCTTTGGTCCCATGCCTTAATATCTCATCCTGATGAAGACCTGATCCTAGCCAATAGAGGTAACAATCGTGGCAAAACGGGTGATATATCAGGTGCAATCATTGATTTTGAGAAAGCACTGGAAGGTGGATGTATACGTGTGGACGTGTATGAAGGATTGGGCAATTGCTACGGGGTGATGAGTCAGCAAAATCCTAAGGAAAGTGAGGCTTACGCACAAAAAGCAATTAAGTACTACAAAGAAGGCATCAATCTCGACCCTAACAATGGCAATATCAGATACAATCTCGGCATCACTCAGCTGCAACGCTCACCTGTAGATGCCATAACGTCATTTAGTGAAGCATTGCGTCTCAGTCCGTACAAAGAAGCTACTATATTGCCTGTGCTTGGTATGGCTTATCTCAATAGTGGCGATTATACCTCGGCAGTTGCTAACATCGATAAGTCAATAGCATTAAACCCGGATGATTTTCTGAATTACTACCACAAAGGATTAGCATACACTGGCCTCAATGATCGTGCACAAGCCATAGCAAGCTTCCAAAAAGCATTACAGTTGAATCCTAATCATCAGGAATCGTTGGCTAGATTGAATGGGCTGAGGTAGGTAAGGAGTTTATAAATCTTTGGGCACAAATCTTTTTTTATCAGTTGGTCTAATATTTCGATTTGGGCTATTTGAGATTTTATTATTTATAATATTTTAAAATCTTCGTGATGATATGAACTATTATTATTAAAATAGCTTATCCCCCATTCATAGTCTTTTGTTTAGTGCTTGATGAAAAAGTCAGAAACCATATAATTGGTTAAGTTTAACATCTTACCCATCGGATCTAAGTTACATGTTAAGGTTCTAATATTCTGGAATTATTTGCTGCAAATATTTAATTATAGGCTTAGATGTTTTAACCCAACCAATTTGACTAGCTTAAGTACCATAGGGGTAAGCGCTACCCATGAAGTGTTCGTTAGGGATAATCTTCCATTGATTTGGTTTATACCGTATCCTTTTTTTGTTTGCCCAAACTTTCCTTCTAATGTTTTATCTACTTCCTCGATTTTTTCGCATTCATTACTTTTCCTTTGTCCTGTTGTGCTTAATGTCTCTATGAACTTATAGATTTTTTAAGTATTATGTTGACTTTCTCTTGAACTATATACTTGCAAAACTCTACGAACAAATTTGGAACAAATGGTGTTTCTTTACGAAGTTAGTTTAATTCAATAAAGTATTGCATTTAAATATTCTCTTGAATCTGAAGTATAGTCTCGGGATCTGTCAAATTACAAATACGCTTGATTATAAGTGCATCTAAGGCTATGGGAGGTTAATTTTATTAGCAACCTTTTGTTTTATAATATTAAGGTAACGGTTGTTTTGGTTCACTATTTCGTCCCAATTTATTCTCTTTGTCATTTTTGCCCATCGATTCTCATAATATAGTTTGCCATCAAATGATCTCTCTAATCTTTTGTTTACAAACCGCTTTGGTCCGACATTAGCCATTCTTTACGCAAGTGTATTAAATGCTTTATTCATCTTTCTTTGCCCTTATTTATACGCAAATATAACGTAGTTATCTGATTTAAAATACCTAATCATATTTTCAGCAAACCCTAAATATAAATTTATGACATACCGAAGCAAAATAACGGTTATTTCGATACTAGGCGCAGCTGCGGTTGTGATTGGAGCTTTTGGTGCTCATGGTCTGAAGCCTCACCTAGATGCGGGCGCTTTGGAGACTTACAAAACAGCCTCTTTTTATCATTTTTCACATCTGATGCCTATGTTGATGATCGCACTTAGTGTTCAGGATTCCAAATATGCCAACTGGGCGTTTAATGCTTTTCTGGCAGGTATTTTATTCTTTTCAGGGTCACTATATTTGCTGAGTGTGCGAGTATTGATTGGCGGTGACGTATGGAATTTTCTAGGACCGATTACACCCATTGGCGGATTATTTTTTATCATCGGGTGGTTGATGTTGCTTAAGGTTTTCCCGAAAGGGTAGAAAGCCACATTTGCTATTTGACCTCCTTCTGCTGACTTTTTTCTAACAATACTACTATACCATATCCTACTACAACAGCTAAGAGCGTGATGACAGTCTTTGGTGAGGACATCCAGTAGTCGGAGGGTAGGGCATTGACTTCTTTGAGTATTTTTATTTGCTCTATTTCTAATGCTTCGTAAGTGATTTTGTCACCGATGGTAGAGATTATGCTGGTTGTTTTGTCCATCACTAATTGTACATTTCTCCATGGCCAGATTTTGTACAACGAACCTACTAGAAAACCTGTCAAAAGAACTAATGTCTGCCGCTCGTAATGATCGAATAGCCATGATAGCAATCGTGCAAAAGAAGTGATACCTACGATACAACCTATCGCAAAGATTCCTATGATTTTGATACTTTCTAGGTCACCATTGACCAATATGCTTTTGAGCGATGGGATGATGACTGTGTACATGCCTAACAGTAGCAACATGAAACTGCCACTCACACCAGGCAATATAAATGCTGAGATAGCGATCACTCCACACATAAAGATATAAAACGGATTGAGGCTGCCGCCGGTTGGCGTTATGATAGCGAGTCCAACAGCTGTGGAGACTCCGATGAGAAAAGCAACTAGTACGGTTATATCCCATTTGCCTATTTGCCTACCTATCAATAGCGCAGATGCTACTACTAGACCAAAGAAAAAGCCCCAGAGCGGCTCAGGATAGTGATGCATAAGGTATGTAATCACAAAGATCCCAAACACAATTCCTCCAACCATACCCGCAACTAGCGCTACTAAAAAATCTCCATTGATTTTGGTCCACGCGGCTTTGAATTTTCCTTTTCTTAGTAATTGTAACAAATCCAGATCAAAAGATGTAATACAGTCGATCAGCGTTTCGTATATGCCTGTGATAAAGGCTATCGTACCACCTGATACACCAGGAATGACCTCAGCGATACCCATAGCAGCGCCTTTCAAAGCATTATTTATATTAAAATTCAAAGCTAATGTATTTTGTAAGTATTACTAGATGTCATTTAGTTAAGATCGCTCTATTAAATCTTTAATTTTTAAGGAAAATCGAACGATAGATAGCAAAATACCTATAAGCTTAGTGTCCTTGCTAAGTTTGAATTAACTTAAGGTATCTTGTCCACCTATTACCAGTGACCATTTAATGAAAGAATCACGACCCACGGCTCGTGGGTAAACTGCTAAGACCTGCAATAATAATAGAATGATCTTAACTAAAAAACAATGACTTTTTGTTGTAAGCATTATGAGCTAAAACCTGTTTACAACAGGCTGATAAACTTATCTACATCTTCTTTTGTGGTATGTACATAAGGGCTTACTCTGACATAAGAACCTCTGACTGAAATGTGTATATTGTTGGCTTTCAATTTTTTGGCAAAAATAGTTGGATCTCCTCCATCTGGCATCATGAACCCAAATAAGTGATCTGCCTTAAATCCATCGTCCTCTACTTTATAACCTTTGTCTCTTAGAGCTGCTAGTAGTGGTGCACTGATCGTACGACAGTATGTCTGTATGTTGTCCACACCCCATTCTAAGATCTGCTTGATACCATCTATCATGATGGGCACTGAAACGAAGTTAGCATATTCACCCATGTTAAACTTAGCATTGGTCGTGAAGTATTCGGATTCATATTGTGTTAGACTGCTAAAATCTTTTGCATTTTTGCGATTCATCCATGACTCTTCTAGCGGTTTTCCTTCTGCATACTCTACACTATAGTAAGCCATACCTGTACCATAAGGTGCCAATAGCCATTTGTACCCAGCGCAGATGAGCGCATCTATGCCTAGTTTTTCGACATCTATATCCATTGCACCTACTGCTTGGGTACCATCTACGATGAAGTAAGCTTTGTTTTTGAGGCACGCTTCTCCTATGGCTTCTAAATCATATAGAGTACCATCTGACCAGTTAACAGCAGACATTACAACAGCTGCCGTATTTGGTTTGATAGCTCTGATGATCGATGCGTTCCATTGTTTGGCTCTACGTGCATGTTTGGGGGAAGGTATGATGGTCTTGTACTTTTTGTTTTCGGCACAGTATCTGTCCACAGCGTATATAGCACTGGGAAATTCATCCTCAAGTACGATCACTTCTTTGCCTATATTAGTAGGTATATTTGAAATTGCTGTTGCTAGTCCGTATGATGCTGATGGTATGATAGCCGTATATTCTGCATCAGTATTGATCAAATGAGCAAATAGACTTCTTAGTTGATCCCCCGGAGCAAAAAAGTTTTCAGTAGTTATCATCGTAGGGTCAGACTGTATAAAAAGTCCTTCTATACCTGCTTTTCGGCCGCTTTTGAGCAGTGGCGACATATATGCATTATTGAAGTAGTGAATTTCATTGGATAGGTCAAAAAGATGTTTCTGGTTTTCCATGATTTGTTAAGTGATCTATTAATGTTATTATTAAATGTTAAAAATTATTTTTCTGAACTTACGCGCATCATCACGTCTTCTACATAGTGCACTACTTCTGTGTAAGCAGCTTTGCGCTTTGTTTCTCTAGTCCGCTGAAGGGGAAGTTCTACTTTGATGTGTTCTACGATTTTGGATGGTGCATATTTCATGATGTATATATCATCAGCTAGATAGACAGCTTCTGAGATATCGTGTGTTACAAAGAGTATCGTCGAGTGAAATTTATTCCAAATCTCCAGCAATAATTCCTGCATCTGAATCCTAGTTTTGACATCTAGTGCTCCGAAAGGTTCATCCATCAATAATATTTCAGGATTGGCAAGCAGACTTCTAGCTATCGCCACTCTTTGTAGTTGACCACCAGACAAGGTAGGATACATGGCATATTTTTTTTCGTGCCCTTCTAGTCCTACTAGTCGGATGAGTTCCATTGCTTTTTGATCTCGTTCTTCTTTTTTTACGCCCTGAAACTTTAACCCTAGTGCTACATTCTCTAGTACTGTCATCCACGGTAATGAGGAGTATTGCTGAAAAACCATACTCACATGAGGACTTTCTTCTACAGGCACTCCTTTGATGAGTACTTGACCACTTGTAGGCTTCTGTAGTCCAGCGATGTATCTGAGTAGGGTAGATTTGCCACAGCCCGACATTCCTAGTAGCACGGCAAACTGCCCTTGCTCTGGTTTGTCTTCTATGACAAAATCTAGGTCTTTGATGATGAAGCTCTCCCCACCATCATACGATTGGCTGATGCCTCGTAGATCTACGATGTTATTTAGGGATGGATTATCTTGATAGTTGTATGTACTCATGATTTTACAAAAAACTTTTTATACAATTGATTGCCTTGGTATAATACCACTAGACCGAATACTACATGAATCGTCCACAGTGCCCCACCGAATAAGTAACTCAACACCTGAATGTTGCCCATGAAGGGAAACCACTCGTTGACCATCAACAGCAAATAGATACCCAAAGACACGAAGGTTAAAATGACCATGATGAAGTCAAAAACGACATCAAACATCCCAGTGCTTTTGAGCAGGTTTTTTTGTTCGTAACTATTAGAAACTTGGTATTTGTGTGGAAAAAATTTTCTATCTAAGTACGCAAAAAGTCTATCTTGAAAAACTCCTATGATCATAATGATTATCAGACATGCAAAAGTCTTGTCCACTCGTCCTAGACGTTGACCTGTACGATAGATGAGTGACCCTATCCCTCCTTGGTCGGCGTTGGTCTCAGCTACGATGATATACGTCCACGAAATAGCGGTGAGTATGCGTATATCGTCAGATATACGAGATAATACGGATGGTATATATACGCTGCGTATAGTTTGCCACGAGGTAGCACCCAGCGTTTGGACAGTTTTGAGATATACGTCTTCTACTTCGTCTATGCGCTGAATAACGATAGGCAATAGATATATAAATATACCAAAGGCCAGAAAATTGATCTTTGCCCCCACATAGATACCAAACCAAATGATAAATAATCCTGTCAATGCAGTCAAAGGCAAAAATCTAATCGCATCCACGACTTTCTGAAAAGCTCCTCTAAAAAGTGGCACTAGCCCGATCAAGAATCCTATGGGCAAGGCGTATAATATAGCTTTGATATAACCGCCTAGGTTCAAACTTATGGATTTGCCTAGGTTCATTATCAATTCGTTTTCACGATAAAGCTCGCCGAATGCAAACCATACATTGCTCGGATGTGGCAAGATAGATTTAGATATGATAGGTTCGTCACCGATCGTCAAGATCACCCATATTACCCAAATGAATACTAATCCTAGGATGGCAAGTACATAACTTTGCTTACTAGTAATCTCTCCTTTGAGTTTAAATAGCCAAGCTGAGTTCATAATAATTTTACAATGTGTATCATAGAATAAGGAACATTAGACTGCAATATTAGCGTTATTTTTATTTAAACACAAATTTAGCATTTTAATATTAAAAAAATAAATTTGTAGGTTTTAAAATAATTATTTTTATTCTTTTGAGTACAATTGGTAATTATATGAACCAAGTAGGTTGTTTAGATTGATTTTGAGCGAAGAACCATGAGATTTATAAAAATATTGTTTAATTTTGCCATTGAAACGGATCAGATATTTTTTGTCAACAAGACTAATGTCTGCCCTAAAAATTATGTTTTTGAATAACCATCGTTTCTTGCATAAGCGATACTATCACATTTTATAATGACATCTTTACACAATAGAGTGAACGCTGATCTTTTGCGACAGCAAATAAAATCAGAAAATCGTCCTAGAAAAACGCTGTATTTTTATCAGTATTATCATCTCAAGAACCCTAATCTTTTTAGAGACCACTTCTATATTTTGTTAAGTAAGTTTCAAGTATTAGGACGTATTTATGTGTCTTATGAAGGCGTAAATGCGCAGATCTCAGTTCCCGAGGAGCAAGTAGAAGCATTCAAAATAGGATTAGCTGAGATTACATTTCTCGAAGGAATCAGACTCAATTTTGCAATAGAAGACGACGGAAAATCGTTTTTTAAACTCATGATAAAGGTCAGGATCAAGATCGTTGCAGATGGATTGGATGATGCTGCTTTTGATGTGACTAATAAAGGCATACATCTCAAAGCAGAGGATTTTAACCAGCTCGCTGACCAGCCCGATACGATCATCGTAGATATGCGCAATCACTACGAGAGTGAAGTGGGTTACTTCAAAAACGCCATACTTCCTGATGTAGAGACATTCAGAGAAGCCTTACCCGTAGTGGAGCAAATCTTAGCGCAAGACAAAGACAAAAACATCATCATGTACTGCACGGGCGGTATCAGATGTGAAAAAGCAAGTGCATATTACAGACACAAAGGGTTCAAAAATGTCTATCAGGTAGAAGGTGGAATCATAGAATATGCCAAAAGGGCCAAGGAACTCAATATAGAAAATAAGTTTATTGGCAAAAATTTTGTCTTTGATGAGCGATTAGGTGAGAAGATCTCGGACGATGTCATCTCTAAGTGTCATCAGTGTGGAGAAGCCTGCGACGATCATGTCAACTGTGCCAACGAAGCTTGTCACATACTATTTCTACAGTGTCCTGCCTGCGCAACTAAGTATGAGGATACATGCTCGCCTAGGTGTCAGAGCTTCAATAATCTCTCGGTGGAACGCAAAGCTGAGCTTCGACCTGTGGCCGCCTTTAATGGTACTAAATTTGGTAAAGGACGATACAAAGCACATCATAAAGAAAGCGATCTAGAGATGGCATACACTGACGAACTGTCTTAAAAACAGTCGATAAGTCAGACTTGATAGTGATCCTAAAGTCTGATAGTTTTTAATTATTGGGTTAACCCAAATTTTAGGTTAGATTTACTTTCCGTTTGGAGTTCATAGATTTTGGGTTAACCCAAAAAAAAATAGATTAGCAACTCGAACCATAAGGACATATATATGCATAATAGAAATCTTTTAGATGAACAATGACACACCAAATCCTAGGAAAGACACCAATCGGTTTTCGTTTTTAAATAAATTATGGTTAAAGATAATTGGCTTCGGGTTTTTAGGTTTATTGTCATTTTTTATTTGGATGGGCTTGACGCAAGTACCACCACTTGAGGAGTTAGAAAACCCAAAATATGATCTCGCATCTATTATATATGATGTCAATGGCGTGGCTTTTGGCAGATACTATATAGAAGATAGGGTAGCAATTACTTATGACGAACTATCAACTCATGTCAAAACTGCATTGTTGTGTACAGAAGATGAACGATTTTTTGAACATAATGGGATAGATCTACGAGCATTGGCTAGAGTAGGATTCAAGACCTTGATTCTCAGACAAGAGAGTGCAGGAGGAGGTAGTACGATTACACAGCAGTTGGCAAAACTACTTTTCAAAAGGCCAGATATGTCGCAGATGTCAGCACCAAAAAAGCTTTTTACGCTTGTGTTTACTAAACTTAAAGAATGGGTGACTGCCGTCAAAATAGAACGCAACTACACTAAAGAGGAGATCATGGCGATGTACCTCAATAAATTTGAGTTTATCAATGGTGCGCATGGTATAGAGGCTGCTGCTCAGATTTACTTTAATAAAAATCAAAAAAACCTAAGTATAAGTGAAGCTGCAACCCTTGTCGGGATGCTCAAAAATCCTAGTTTTTATAATCCAAATCGATTCATAGAGCGATGTACCGAACGCAGAAATATAGTGCTAAGCTTACTGGTACAAGCCGACTACATAAAGGCAGATCAAGCCATCACACTTCAGAGGATACCTTTAGATATGTCACAGTTTGCACGAAATACACAGAGCGAAGGGCCTGCGCCATACTTCCGTGCCGAACTAACCAAATGGGTAAATCAGCTCCTTGTGGACAAAAATATAAAGAAAGCTGATGGCTCAGAATACCACATATACACCGACGGTCTAAAGATATATACAACCGTTGATCTCACGTATCAAAAGTATGCCGAAGAGGCAGTATCGGAACACATGAAGTGGAATCAAGAGCGATATTGGAAAGTTTGGAAAAATAAAGATCCATGGACTTTTGATACAGATGATGCACAAAAAAAGATAAGACTAGATATACTAGATTCTCAGCTAAAAGGTACAGAAAGATACCTCGATTTGCGCAAAAAATATTTGGGTGAATCGCTCACAAGCATAGATGAACAATACATAGATCTACCTATGTCAGACAATGTCATCAAAGCGATCCAAGAAGTAAAAACTGGCAAAACCAATTGGGGTGCATTGTCTCGTGAAGGTGTCATAGAGACAGCTTATGCAAATGATTATATCAATCTGATGCAAAGCCCTAAGTTTGAAAAACTCTATGGAAAGTACCTAGAATTGCAAGCTGAGTTTGAAAAAATAGCCAAAAAGCCGATAAAAATGATGATTTTTGACTACTCAAAAGCTGGTGAAAAAGAAGTAGAGATGAGTCCTTATGACTCTGTGCGCTACCATCGTATGCACCTACAAGCAGGTTTTCTCGCAGTTGACCCTAGCACGGGACACGTCAAAGCATGGGTAGGTGGGATCAATCACAAGTATTTTAAGTATGACCATACGACGATGCGAAGGTCTGTAGGCTCGACGATGAAACCATTTGTATATACGCAGGCGATTGCTGTACAAGGCATCTCTCCTTGCCAAGAATTTGATGATATCCAATATACGATTGCACCTTCGGATCCAGGATTTGAAGTAGATAAGGAGTGGTCACCAGCCAATGCCAACGAAGAGTTCACAGGCAATAAGTACAATCTTTTTCATGGTCTGCTATACTCAAAAAACTCCATTACTGTGCGTCTAGTAAAGGAAATGGGTACTGTAAATCTGATTCGAGACTTATTGCAGAATGTAGGGATTCCCAAAGATCTCAGACTACCCAATGGACGGCTGGCGGTACCTAATCTGCCGTCTATCTGTCTAGGTGCAGTAGATCTGACATTGATGGAGATGACAGGCGCTTACTCGGCTTTTGGCAATAATGGTACGTACGTACAACCGATATTCGTCACTAGGATAGAAGACAAAAATGGCAAAGTCATCTATCAAGGTATCCCAAATCGCAAATCGGCTATTAATCCGCTCTATAATTCTGTGATGGTAGAATTACTTAAAAATAATGTCGCAGGCAAATTCGGATTAGGGATAAAATCTCCTATCGGTGGCAAAACAGGTACGACCAATGACTACACAGACGGCTGGTTTATGGGCGTGACACCTACGCTTGTGACAGGTGTGTGGACAGGTGGAGATGATAAGTGGATACGGTTTTTGACATTGAATGATGGACAAGGCTATGTGATGGCTCGACCCATCAGTCAGTTATTTCTCAAAAAATTAGAAAAAGATACAACGGGCATTTACAATTCCAATGCAAAATTTCCTAAACCTCCACCAGGATTCGATGAGTTGATAGATTGTGCTAAATACAAGTTTATAACTCCAGCCTCAGAGCGCAAATCTATCTTGAATGAAAAACTCAAGAAAGAGGATTTTGAAGAAGAATTTTAGTTAGTTCAAGATTTTTTTAAACTATCGAGGAGTTTAGGTTATTAATACTTCATGCTAGTATGTGATTTTCTTGAATGATTTGATAATAAATAAAAAGCCGATACAACGCTTATAAGTTATATCGGCTTTCGATAATTTATTTAGTAACTGCTTTTATGCAGCGATTAATTTTTTTACATTTGACTTTTGCAGTTTGTCTTCTACATATAGTTTATCAACTACAAAATCTTTGATGTCATGCTGTGATGGCAACTCAAACATTGCATCAGTAAGTATCGCTTCGCATAGAGACCTGAGACCTCTTGCACCCAGCTTGTACTCCATGGCTTTGTCTGCTATGATGCTGATTGCCTCTTCTGTAAACTTAAGTTTAATGCCTTCCATCTCAAACAATTTCATGTATTGCTTCAAAAGTGCATTTTTTGGTGCAGTCAAAATTTGTATCAAAGTGACTTTGTCTAGTGGCTCTAAGTACGTCAAGACCGGCAGACGACCGATTAACTCAGGTATCATACCGAAGTGTTTGAGGTCTTGATGTGTGATGTATTGGAGCATGTTTTCTCTATCTACATTTTCTGTAGTATCGTTACTAAACCCTATCAGTTGAGTATTTAATCGCTTAGAGATTACTTTTTCTATACCTGCAAAGGCACCTCCACAGATAAACAAGATGTTTGATGTATCGACCTTGATCATTTTTTGCTCAGGGTGTTTACGTCCACCATTAGGAGGCACGTTGACTTCGGTACCTTCTAGCATTTTGAGCAATGCTTGCTGTACACCTTCGCCAGATACATCTCTAGTGATAGACGGATTATCGTTTTTGCGTGCGATCTTATCTATCTCATCTATATATACGATACCTCTTTCGGCAGCTTCTACATCAAAGTCACATGCTTGTAGCAATCTGCTCAACATGCTTTCTACGTCTTCTCCTACATATCCAGCCTCGGTAAATACAGTAGCATCTACGATAGCGAATGGAACATCTAGGAATTTTGCTATGGTTTTAGCTAGCAGTGTTTTGCCTGTACCTGTCTCACCTACTAAGATGATATTGGACTTTTCGATCTCTACATCTGAATCCACGATGTGGTTGAGTCTCTTGTAATGATTATATACCGCCACCGCCAGAAAACGCTTAGCATCTGTCTGCCCTATGACATACTGGTCTAGGAAAGTCTTGATCTGAGCAGGCGTGGTAGCACTATTAAAAGCACCTACTGAAGCCTTAGAACTTCCTACTTTGGGACTTGATTTAAGCTCTTCACTGATGATTTCGTGTGCTTGTTCTATACAGGTTTCACAGATGTGACCTTCTATGCCTGCAACCAGCATGAGGGCGTCTCTTTTTTCCTTACCACAAAACGAACACTTAATATTTTCTTTGTACTTAGCCATACTCTTGGTTTAAAAAACTGAAGTTTTAATTAATCTTTCTTAGCAGCTGCTCTTTTGAGTACTTCATCTACTAAGCCATATTCTTTAGCTTCTGTTGCTGTCATCCAATTGTCTCTATCAGAATCTTTCTCGATTTGTTCAAAAGATTTGCCTGTATGCTGTGCCATGATTTCATATAGCTCATTGCGCAATTGCTTGATGAGTTTATATGAGATCTCCATATCAGTAAACTGACCTTGCATACCACCTGATGGTTGATGTATCATCACTCTACTGTGAGGCAGACAAGTTCTTTTGCCAGTCTTACCAGCACAGAGTAGTACAGCGCCCATAGAAGCAGCCAGCCCGGTACAGATAGTAGCCACATCAGGTGCTACATACTGCATCGTATCATATATCCCCATACCTGCGATCACTGATCCACCAGGACTATTGATAAACATCTGGATGTCGCGTTTAGGATCTGTAGATTCTAAAAATAGCATTTGCGCTTGAATGACATTGGCTACATAATCGTTTACGGGTACTCCCATAAATATAATTCTGTCCATCATCAAGCGTGAAAACACATCCATACCTACTATGTTCATCTGACGCTCCTCGATCACTTGTGGTGTAAAACCATTGACATTAGGCACAGAAGTAGCCATATATTTTTCGAGATGCATACTACTCATACCTAAATGCTGAGTCGCATACTTCTTAAATTCTTCGTTAGAATACATATTAGATTTTAAATTGTTATTTGTTAATTTTAATGTGAATATCTCACAGTACTAATTAATAACAATTAATTTCCAAAATTGTTAAGACGTTCGTTCAATGCTTTTACTTTTTCAGTAAAGTATTCAACAGTTGTAGGAATTAAATTTTTCTGAACAGTGCTACCGATTCTATTAAAAAGGCGCTCCGCTTGAATTTCATCGATGGCTTTATTGACTTGCTCTTGATCTTTCATCAGCTTATCTACTGTCTGAGAGATAAAAGAATAATCCATATTGCCATAGTTTCTCATGTACGAAAACACGGTATTATTAAAGTGTCTTCTGAGATCTTCCTCTTCGATTTTGATTTCATACATTTCCGAAAGTTGTGCTTTCTGAAGCGTCCATCTGAGGTTGTCAGCAAATGGTTTGAATTCAGTCTCTAAAACCTCCTCATTTACTCCCTCGTTAGAAGCAATTAAGTACCTTTTAAGGAAGCTTTCAGGAAGTTCTACTTTGTTAGTCTCCACTAATCTATCTAGGATGTCCCTATTCATATAGTTAGTCGCTTGGTCGTCGTAGTATTTTTTAATATCTCTTTTTAAGAATGCACGCACACTTTCTTCATCTTTAACTTCATCAGATCCAAAATATGTGAAGAACTCTTCATCCAATGGCGCTAGTGCTATCCTAGAAACCTTCACGATTTCGCCTCTGAACATATTTCCGATTTCTAGATCGTCATTTTCAGTTTTCTTAAGGATATATTTTTCCGTTGCTTCTTTGCCTTTACCTTCTAGTTCATACACATCAAAAACTATGGAATCTCCCATTTTTTTGGTCAGTAATTCAGCTTTTGTTTTCTCGTCCTTCACTATATCTACGAGCACAGAAAAAGTTGATTCCCAACCATTATCTTTAGGGCTGTCACCATCTAGTTCTACTGCTTTTAGCTCTACCATGTCCATCACTTGTATCGTATCGATTGCATCCTCTTGCTTGCCTAATCTTCTACGAGCTGCATCTACCTCTTTATCTACTAAGTCTTCAGGGATAGTGACATCATAGAAGTCATAAGTATCCGTCTCTGCTATACCTTTGATATCGAGCTCTGCAGATATACCTAAGTCAAAACTTAGTTTATACTCTTTAGGGTCATTGATGCTTAGTACGAAGTTGTTTTGTTCTTCTTCATTGGGTAACGGTTGACCTAGGTACTTAAGTTTATTCTCATCGATATAACCAAAAAGTGTTTTCTGCATCATATCATTAAGTACTTCTACCATGATAGATTTGCCATACATTTTTTTGATGGTAGAATCAGGCACTTGACCCTTACGGAAGCCTTTGATCTGAGCTTCTTTTTTATATTTTTTTATTTCGGAATCGAACTTCGGTGTATAATCTTCGGGTAGTAGGGTGACCTCTAAAGTTAGGTTTAAAGCATCTATGTCTTTTCTTACAACTTGCATGAAAAAATAATTTATATTAAATAAAATGATTAGAAGAAAGCAGTAATTTTATTCCAATATTTTCACTCATAATAAGTGCGGGTGGAGGGACTCGAACCCCCAAGCCTCGCAGCACTAGATCCTAAGTCTAGCGTGTCTACCAATTTCACCACACCCGCATATCAATTTGCCTTTTTGGAAAAGCGATGCAAAGATAACGCTTTTTATTTAATTCAAAAGTATTTTATAGTTTTTATTAAATTAAGTCGACGTTTTTTTTAAATATCGTATGCAGATTTTTACTTTAAAACGAGTGAAGTCTTAGTAGTTAGTAAGTATGGATTTCGTTTTCAAGCGTAAAGATTACCGGTTCGCCGTTCGTAACCATCAGTGTATGCTCATGTTGTGCTACGAAGCCGCCTATATTTCCTACTAGTGTCCATCCGTCAGCGAGTTTTTTGGTTAGATTAGACTTGGTAGATATAAAAGTTTCTACAGCGATAACGCTATTTAATTTAAATTTATTAAAATTAAATCTGTCTCTAAAGTTAGGAATTTCATGCGGTGCTTCATGAAGGCTTCTACCCACGCCATGCCCAACCAGGTCTTTGATGACAGTATACCCGTTTTTTTTAGCTTCGAGCTGAATGATTTTGCCAATGTCGGATATTTTCACTCCAGCTTTTATGTTTTTTATAGCTTTTAGCAACGCTTTTTTGGACACATCTACTAGCGGTTGATGTTTAAATAGGTCATTGCCTAGCACAAAAGAACCTCCATTGTCAGCCCAAAATCCATTGAGTTCTGCGGATACATCTATATTGATCAAATCACCCTCGCTAAAGATTTTGGTCTTGTGCGGAATACCATGTGCTGCTTCATTATTTACACAAATACAAGTCCAGCCAGGAAAATTATAGGTGAGTTTGGGGGCTGATTTTGCGCCATATTTTTCTAGGATACTATTCCCATATTCGTCGAGATCGTGAGCACTCATGCCAGGTTTGACATAGTTTTTCATCTCTCTTAGTGCTACGGCCACCACGCTGCTTATGGCTTTGATACCTTCTAACTCTTCTTGGGTTTTTATTGTCATTTTTTATATAAGTATCTTAACTTTGGATTTGGTCACTGAGGAATAATATAATTTAGGTTTACCGATATTCTACTTCATTTCTTGCTAGCCATCTGGAGGCGCAAAGGTAGTAATATTGCCTAATGAATTGGTCTATTATTATGATAATTAGCGATATTACGGGATCTTTACGCATTATAAGGACAAAAATACTTAATTTTGCGCTCAGTTTAAATAAGTATCTCATTGCTGCGATTAAGTATTCAATTGTTTAAAAACAACAAATGGCAAGAATTTTAGGTTTAGATTTCGGTAAGAAACGAAGTGGTCTAGCAGTCACTGATCCGCTTCAGATTATCGTTACAGGACTAGCGGCTGTAGAGACTTCTTCGCTGATAGATTATCTTAAAGAATACTTTTCTAGAGAAGCAGTAGAGAAAATCGTTATCGGCTTGCCTACGCACAATGATGGTAATTACACGCTGATAAAACCGGATATAGATGCGCTTGTCGCAAAAATAAATATACTTTGGCCGGATCTAAAAGTAGATTTTGGCAATGAACGTATGAGTTCTGTAGATGCAAAAGCAATTATCATGCAAAGCGGCGCTAACCGCAAAACTCGTCAAGACAAAGCCCTTGTGGATAAAGTCAGTGCAGTCATCATATTACAACGATATTTGGGACATATCGGATAGGTATTATGATCTTGTGGTGTTTTGGTCTTGTGAGCAATTAGCCGATAGCTTTTGGCCATAAGCTGGTAGAAGGAATAGCTTTTAGTCTTTAGCCGTTAGCTCGTAGTAGGTCCTAGTCATTAGCAATTAGACTCTAGCAAACTTTAGTAACGCTTTAGCGTTGTCGATAGTAACCTATTAGACGATTAGACATTTAAATGCTTACACATTTTAAACAAATCGCCAGTTCTTATTATCACCTCAGCGCTATACATGAGTTCGACGATTCGACAAATCGAAGGTTCGACATTTTAAATTCAGCAAATCAAACAACAATAAATAAATGATTCTTCCAATATTTGCCTATGGGCAACCAGTGTTAAAAAGAAAAGGAATAGATATAACTCCGGAACATCCTGGGCTCACTAAGTTGATGTCAGATATGTGGGAGACTATGTACAATGCTAACGGAGTAGGATTAGCAGCACCTCAGATCGGACTAGCGATTAGGCTTTTTGTCGTGGACTCTATTCAGATCATGGAAGAAAACAAGAAAAGTGAAGGTATAAAAAAAGTCTTTATTAATGCACAAATCATCGAAGAAACTGGTAATCTATGGGGATACGAGGAAGGTTGTCTCTCTATACCTGACCTACGCGGCGAGGTAGAGCGTACTCAGAAAGTGAGGATTCAGTATCTAGACGAAAACTTCAAAAAACATGACGAAATCTATGAAGGTATCAACGCTCGCGTTATTCAACATGAGTACGATCATATAGATGGAGTCCTCTTCGTAGAACGATTGAAACCACTTAAGAAAAAACTTATTCAGCGCAAGCTCAATGATATAAAACTGGGCAAAGTGACTGCTGATTATAAAATCAAATTTGTAAGATAATAATTGTAGTCTATTTGCACTAAGATTAATGCGAATGGCAATAATTACAAAAGCCGCAGTCGTTATGCACAACTGCGGCTTTTTTACTATTTGAACAAGTTAAAAACTTTTTTTAATGACGAGTAGTTCCAATACATAAAAAACAAAGCGGCCACCGAACTTAAAGTGATTCCAGCCCAAAGTGCATAAAATGCATTTGGATTACCATTGATTTTATGTAATGCACCAATTATAATTGCAATACAACCTGAAACAAATGCATAAAGCATAATTAAATTATAAGTTTTCATTTTCTATTATTTTAAATTAAACACAACTTATGCCAATAGCTACTGCGATAAGGCCAGGATACATCGCTTGTGCAATACAACTTGATGTATCATCGCAAAATGATTGCCACTCCCTTACAAAGCAATCTGTAAAAGTTTCACCATCTTTTCTTTTAAATGCATCAGAACCTAATGGGTCAGAAATTAAAAATGCCTTCACTTCCGAAATATCAAAAACATTAGCGCTATCTGGATACTGCGCGTTAAACTTATTCGATACACTACTAGCATTTGGATTTATATTAATATATATCATTTTGCCATCATTCCTTTGAATAATTGATTTCACTTCACTAATTTTAACAAAAATAAAGTTTAGTCCACTATTAAATTGAACCTTTGATTTACTTTCATCAATTTTAGTTATTCTAATTCCATAATTTGTCACAAATAAATCATTAAGACTTAAAATGCTCAACCTTGTATAAACCAAAGCATCTTGTTTATTAAGATCTGAATTGCTTTCTTTAGAACATGAATAAAAAATTGTTAAAAATTAAAATAACAAGTCTTTAACGAGATTTAACTTTGCATTATTGTATAAAACCTTAATTAAGTAAAATTATTTCTTCTCGTCCACTTCTTCAAACTCTACATCAGTAACATCATCTGAATTATTGTTGTCTTGTTGTGCACCTGGATTAGGGTTTTGACCTTCTGCTCCAGCACCACCATCTTGAGACGCTTTGTAGATGTCTTCAGAGGCAGCTTGCCATGCAGTATTTAAGGTTTCTAAACCTTTGTCTATTCCAGCCAAGTCTTGCATTTTGTGCGCTTCTTTAAGTTGGCTCAATGCTGCTTCGATAGCGCTCTTTTTGTCTGCAGGGATTTTATCGCCTATTTCAGACATTTGCTTTTCTGTTTGGAAGATCTGAGCATCAGCAGCATTCATTTTTTCAGCTGTTTCTTTAGACTTTTTATCAGATTCAGCATTCGCCGCAGCATCAGCTTTCATTTTAGCGATTTCTTCTTGAGACAATCCTGTAGATGCTTCTATACGGATATTTTGCTCTTTTCCTGTACCTTTGTCTTTGGCAGATACTTTAAGGATACCGTTGGCATCTAGATCAAAAGTTACTTCTACTTGAGGCATTCCTCTAGGTGCTGGCGGTATACCATCTAGGATAAATCTACCTACACTTCTGTTGTCTTTTGCCATCGGACGTTCACCTTGTAGAATATGAATCTCTACACTTGGTTGGTTGTCAGCGGCAGTTGAGTAAGTTTTGGTTTTCTTAGTAGGAATCGTGCTGTTAGACTCTATTACTACATCAAACACATTACCCATCGTTTCGATACCTAGAGATAATGGAGTAACGTCTAGCAACAATACATCTTTAACATCACCGCTCAATACACCACCCTGTACAGCTGCACCGAGTGCAACTACTTCATCGGGGTTAACGCTTTTGTTAGGCTTTTTGCCAAAGAAATCTTCTACAGCTTGTTGTATTGCAGGGATTCTTGTAGAACCTCCTACTAGGATTACTTCATCGATATCACTTTTGCTCAAGCCTGCATCTTTTAGCGCATCTTCGCAAGGCTTAAGTGTACGCTTGATGAGTGAGTCCGCCAATTGCTCAAATTTAGCTTTGCTTAGTTTCATCACTAAGTGCTTAGGAACGCCATCTATAGCTGTAACATAAGGGAGATTGATTTCAGTTTCTGTTGCACTCGAAAGTTCAATTTTTGCTTTCTCAGCAGCATCTTTTATTCTTTGTAGAGACATAGGGTCTTTTCTAAGATCCATATTCTCTTGAGATTTAAACTCATCAGCGATCCAGTCTATGATTACTTGGTCAAAATCATCGCCACCTAAGTGGGTATCACCATTGGTAGATTTTACTTCAAATACTCCATCACCCAACTCTAGTATAGATACATCAAAAGTACCTCCACCAAGGTCAAATACAGCTATGGTACTGTCTTGATTTTTTTTATCTAGGCCGTAAGCTAGTGCTGCTGCCGTTGGCTCATTGATGATACGTTGTACTTTAAGACCTGCGATTTCGCCTGCCTCTTTGGTAGCTTGTCTTTGTGAATCATTAAAGTACGCTGGTACAGTGATGACTGCTTCAGTAACTTCTTGACCAAGAAAATCTTCTGCTGTTTTCTTCATTTTCTGAAGTACCATTGCTGAGATTTCTTGTGGAGTATAAAGTCTTCCGTCTATATCTATTCTTACCGTATCGTTGTCACCTTTTACTGCTTTGTAAGCAACCCTGCCTGCTTCTGATCCTACTTCGCTGAATCTATTACCCATAAATCTTTTGATAGATGCTATAGTACGAGTTGGATTAGTGATTGCCTGTCTTTTGGCAGGATCACCCACTTTACGTTCGCCATTATCAAGAAATGCCACAATAGAAGGTGTAGTTCTTTTACCTTCTTCGTTTGCTATTACAACTGGCTCATTTCCTTCCATTACGGCTACACATGAGTTGGTAGTTCCTAAATCTATTCCTATTATTTTACCCATTTTATATATTGTTTCGGTTAACTAATTCTAAATAATCAATTAAGTATAGACAATAGATATGCCAATCGAGTATTAGTGGCTTTGCGCCAAAAAAACATGACATAACGGGTAGGATAACGGAAAAAAAGTCGCTTTTCGGCTGTCAGTTCGTCAGTGAAGACTAGAAATTGAGATTTTTAGTAATGAAGCCATTGCGAAGGGAGTCTAGTGTAGGTGGTGTTAGTATGAGGTTTTTTCTGATGATATCTGTTCTAGATCCAAATATGCCCAATCCATCATTGCTGATGTTTGAATAAGTAGGTATCTCGCCGCTAGAAGTGATCCCAAGATTAGCTTGACCTATACTGATATAGTCTCTGACTTCTTTTGATCCAGATATGATCTGAATGCTCAGATCATTAAAAGAACGCTTGATTCTAGTATTTGCCGTAAGGTTACTGCTCATAAACTCATAAAAACCTCTACCTCTGATATTGAGTTCAAATTTGTCTGTATTTCTGACCATTGGCCATACTAGCGTTTTGTTTTTGACTGTGCCGCTCGAGTCCTCTTTGATGTTCATGATGAAGTTGACATCGTGGATCAGCGCATTTACGTCTCCAAACCATCGCACTTTAAAGTCAGTGTTGTATTGGAAGGCAACTAATCCACTAGCAGGCGGAGCGGATACATCATCCACAGTATATTTGGTGATAGCTGTTGTGGTAGCTTCGGCCAATATACTGCCATCGTCTTTGATTAAGGTTAATTTGTATTGGACATTACCCTGGATAATCATATCCTGAGAGGTAAATTTATAAAGATAGTTGGGCGCTGTTGCAAAAACTCCTGGTGATCTTTGCAATCCTTCCTTGTTACCATCCACTCGCTTGAGGGTAATCTCCTGATTGGTAGCAAGGTTTTTTAGCCTGACACTGAGGTTAGGGAAGTATAGTTTAGAGGAATCTTTAGCTAGGACAAAAGCTGATGTTTGCTCATCTATAAACGTACGCTCCACACGTATATAGTTGACGTCGGATGACGATGAGATCAGACCATATACTACAGGCAACTCTACGTTACCTTCTGTAAGAACAAAGTCGTTTGAACATGACTGAAAACCAAAAATACCTAGTATTAAACCAAAGTAAATAAACAAATTTTTATTGAACTGCATCTGAAAATCTTTTATATAAAATAATCGAAGTTGTGAGCCCCAATCATTTAAAATTATCGAAAATAGCTGCAAATATACATAATTTATATGTACTCGAAGTGGTGAATTATAAATAATACTAGTTATAATCCTTCAGATTGTCTCAGTGACGACGTTTTGGGCGTCTGTATTTAGTACTACCGTTCGATTGGGGGGAGAGGTTTATAGCTCGAATCATTATTTTAAAATTTTGTTTATCATCATTAACCTCTTGTTTTTTCAAAATCAGGTTAATCACAAAAATTTGTTGTAATTCATGGTTTAGTTGTACACCTCGCAATGAGATTGTCTACACTGTGATTTATTTGATTACTTTGTCTCATCACTGTTATTTTTTTTTACCAAAAACCATATTAATCACAAAAATCTGCTGTAAATCATTGTTCAGATACGCTGTCTTTTTATTTCCAAATAAATGTGTAAAACCAAAGATGCTTTAGTATTTCAATAATATATATTCAGAATGTAGTGGATTTATACATCATTTAAACCATTTCATTTTAGCGGGTCACTTCTACCTACCACTTTACCAATCTCACAAACTGTGCAACCTCACCATCTTTTTTGACTTTGAGTAGATATACTCCGCTGAGCCAATTATCCGTAAGGATAGTCATATAGGATACTCCGCTCGACTGAACATTAGTTACGAACTGTCCATTGATAGTGTAAATATCTATATTTCTATTTTGTCCATCATCGGGCAATGTGATGTTAAATGACTGCTCAAATGGGTTGGGCGCAATCAGAAAGTTGGTTAGATTTACATTTGCCGTAGTATTAATACATGCAGATTTGAGTTGGATGAGGTCCGATAGCGGCGACCATTGGCCTTGGCACAGGCTGCGGTATTGGTATTCGTACATGGTACAGGGCATTATCCCCGTTAAAAGTAAAGAATCTAGATGACTGACCACTAACCATTTGGGCGAACCTACTACTCGATAGGTTATTATTATCGTATCTCGTTCGGCAGATGGATTTAGCCTGGTCATTAGCAGCTTTCCATATCTTGAAGTATCAATTTTTAGTCCTTGGATACTATTGACACAAGTATTTTGAGTGATTGTAATGCAGTAATCCTCTACTTCCCCAAAAGTAAATATATCGCTGCACCCATTTGTAGGCAATTCGTCAGATAAAATTATTCTTAACTTGGTATTACCGAGCAGTGCATTTCCATTGATATTGATAGTTCCTTCTGCAACAAATTTTACCTTGTTTACAGAAGTATATGCGAGTTCCTCGGCAGAGAAGGCACCATCTTGATTGTAGTCAATATATGCGGTCACATAATCTGAAAATTCAAAAGTCGAATACCCGATATCCACTTTTAGATTATAGTTTTGGTCTTTTGTCATTATGATATCACCTAATCCTGTATAATCTTGATAGCCTTTGTTCTCCGCACCTGACTCAAATGACTTACTTGTTAACGTAACTTTAGAGATCCATTCTGAATCATTTTTTTTGTCGTTAATGGTGCAATGGTCTAGCGATGTGCAGCTACCGCAATCTGTAGAAGTGTAGAGGATAGGTGATCTATCTGATACATTATTAAAAACAGGACAAGATGCCCGAATACTAAAACCATATCGAGTGCAACGATCTAAGCCATCTATTAACAGCGAGCTACTATCAAGTGCAACGGAAGTCAATTGGTTGTTTTGTTCGTATATATTTAATAGGTACTCGACATTCTCAACGCCGTCCCAGTCCAAAGTTATCGACGAGGCAGTAGGTTGGACAATGAAGTTGGAAGGCTGGATGCAGCAATTACCTGATCTGAAAACTTTTTCATACCCAAAGACTACAGGCGATTCACCACACCTGAATCCTATGTTGTAAATGTACTCGGTGCAGTTGATTAATCCTGGCAATTCGTATCCAGAGCTTATATTGTCTATGATTTGCCATTCGCTAACGTTAGGAGTTCGGTACCTGATCATGACTTTGCTGCCTTTTCCACCTGTAGCCCAGTTTATAGAAGTTTTGCTGCCTTGATTGACTATATAAAAGCCCATAGGTTTGCTACAGCTATCACACTGATTGATGGCATTGGCTACAGATAGATAGGTGTTTAGTCGTCCATCTGTCGTAGTGATATTGTCTAGAGATGGATTGGGCGTAGTACCATAGAGTATCATATCTTTTGCGGCAAGCGCAGCACGGGACGGATTGGTTTTGCTGAGGGATGCGAGCACACCACATGGCGCTGCATATAGCAGTCCTATAGTACCGGTGACATGTGGAGTAGCACCTGATGTGCCGCCAAATGCGCCGTACCGATCCCAAGTGATCGTATAGGCTTGATGACCATAAGCGCCCAGATCAATAGAGCGCTGACCATAACCTGCACCCGTGAATTTCACATCGTCGCGCTTGATATTGGTGACGCTGATGAGGTATTCGCTTTCGCAAGTGGTAGGGAGATCACCTTCTATATCTACATTGATGTCGATATTTGCCGTAGCACCGCAGTTGAGCACACCTACACTTCCGAGCGAATCGTACATCGCGCACCAGAATGGCGCATCTTTGCCAAAGACTTTATCTACTCCCCACGAGGCATTGGTAGCAACTATATATGCACCTTTTGCACCATTAGACGCATTGTATAGCTTTCGCATCTGATATACATAAGCATACGAGGCTATAGCATTGGACTCACGTGCGATGCCGTAGTTGACCATCATAACTTTTACATTCCAGTTGACACCGGAGACACCTATACCATTGTTGCCACGAGCACCCACGATGCCAGCTACTGATGTACCATGATCTCCCGACGAAAACACATTGTCATTAAGTTGAGTTGCATTCCAGCCCTTAAAGTCATCTACGTAACCATTTCCATCATCATCGACGCCATTATTTGGGATTTCATGGTAGTTGTACCACACGTTTTGGCGTAGATCGGGATGGAGATTGTTCATACCATTATCTATCACACAGATGACTATCGTATCTCCTGTGGGCGCAATACCACCCGTAGTGATGTCCCATGCGAGGTCTATATCTAAGTCTGCATTTACTTTACCAAAAGTGCCATCATTGATATATTGCCATTGCTTGACGAAGTCTGGATCATTGGGTGTTTTGCGTAGCGTGAGTGGTCGGTCTGGAGTGATAGATAAGATATCTTTGTTTTGGTGGTAAATACCATTAAGATACTCGATATTATTGTTGTTTTCTGCTAGTTTTATAGTCCAAATATTCAGAGGGGTTTTAACTTGCTGAATAGCAGTTTTTTGCCATAACGGAGCTTCACTAATGCTATTTCTGCTTTGAGTAGTGAATAAGTTAGATTCTGACCTCAAATAGATGATATAATCTCCCGTTACTGATAATGTTTGGTTTATATTTTTTTGGGTTAACCCAAAAAAACCGCTCAACATAAATACGACGAAAGGAATAATACTAGGCATAGTCAAAAGACTTCCGACCCAAGACATTCTAAAATCAGTGCTCTTGTACCATGAAATAAACGCTCCGTTGTAATAGGAACACAAAACATATTGGCTAAACCCATAATCAAAAACATTTTTACAAAATTACTACTAAATAACGAAAACGAAAGCAAATTGATTACAAAAAAAAGCATTATGTATCCAAAACGACTAATTTTTTGTTAAAAAATAAAATATTTTTACAAATTATGATTTTTTTTAATGTATTATTTGTTGGTTTGCATATAAAGTATCTATATTTGTAATTTAAAATATGTTAATTCATATAATATTAGGGTCATGACAAAGAAAACACACCACACATTAGTAATTGCATTGCTATGTGCATTTTTTCACAGCAATACTGCTTGCATTTCGGTTGCAAACGGTCAAAAGCTAGTTAAGAAAGCAGAACTTCAAGCCTCCAATGGCGATGTCGAAGATGCCATTAAGACAACTATAAAGTATATAGCTGATCATCCATCTGACTATGCGGCCAAAGCTAATCTAGCAGAGCTGTATGCAGAGGTAGGACAGATTACTGAAGCAATAGCAACTTATGAAGCTATCGCAGCCGAACCCAACTTAGCGGCAAAACATCGTAGGATTTATGGCAATCTGCTAAAGCAAATGTCTAAGTACGATGAAGCAGTCGTCCAATACCTCATTTTTAAACAATCTGAACCATTCTATGGTGATCACCTGATCGCTAGCTGCATGTATGCCAAAGAAAAAATGGCCAGTTCATCTACTTATGAGACATTATTGATGCCAACTAATAGTAGTGCGTCAGATTTTGGGCTGACGTTTTATAAAGATGCTCCAGTATTTAGCTCATTTAGAAATGATATATTGCTGACAGAAGTAGAGCGTGAGTTTAATCCGCAAGAAGGTGCTCACAAGTCTTATGTGTACAATAGTAAAAAGAATAGACTGGCATTCATCAAAAACATGGATAGTAAACTCAATCACATCGGGCCGATTAGCTTCTCAGCAAATGGGCTAAATTGTGCTATGATAGAGTCCAAAATAAGTGATAGAATGAGTACTATCATTCCTTACAAATCTTCAAGCCTTACGCTAGCTACTCTAAACGAAAAAGGGGAAATAGAAAATGCTAAACCATTCAGCCATAATGAGGTAGGGTCGTCTATCGTATCTGTTCATCTAGCTTTTGATGGCACTGCGTTATATTTTGCATCTAACAGATCAGGTGGAATGGGAGGCTTTGATCTCTACGTTTCGTACTTAGATAACGATCATTGGTCACTACCCAAAAACCTTGGGCCAAGTATAAACACTTCAGGCAATGAAGTAACACCATTTCTGAAAGGCAATGAGTTGCTATTTGCCTCTGACTTTCACGAAGGTTTAGGAGGATATGATATATTCAAATCAGTGGCAGTAAATGGTAACTGGAGCCAACCAAGCAATCTAGGTCTTGGTATCAATACTCCATCTGATGACTACTATCCTAGTGTAAGTAATCTAGGTGAAGTGTACATCACTTCTAATAGGTTGGGAGGTAAAGGTATGAATGATATCTATAAATGTATCAAAATTAATAATGAACCTGCGCCTATGATGGCTATGACAGAAATGCCAAAGGCAGTCTCACTAGAAGAGTTGGAAGCAGAAACGATGGAGCATGTAGTGGATATCAACCAAGCACGTGCTGTATCATTACAATCATCTGGAATGGATGTAAATAATGAAATCGTTAATAAAATCGCTTTTGAACTACCAGCTTTTGATCCTGAAAAAGTAGGAACTAACGCAATCGGGACACTTTCATACGAAGGTGCGCATAGAGTAGGCTTAGATATGATGATACCTTTGACAGAAGTCTTCTTCATACAGTTGGCATCTATGTCATCAGTTAAACCAAATTTTGATAAGTTCAAAAGCCTAGTCAAATTCGGCAATATCTATAAAATGAAAGGTGATCGAACAATTAAAGTTAGGCTAGGATACTATGTAGATCGCAAAGAAGCAGAAGCCGTGTTAACTAAAGTTAGAAACAATGGTTATAGAGATGCTTTCATCACTTTTGAGATCCTGAATACTGCACAGATGGAATTGGTCTTAGCAAGTACGGACGATAATAGTTTTACGGACGAAGGCAATCTCAATTCTAAAAATCCAACTGCCGAAATGGTATCATTTAAAGTAGGTGGGAAATATAAAGTGAGATTAGCATCGTATGAAGATCCTATCTGGTTTGATGTCAATAAAGTCAAGGACATCGGCAGGATTGAACAATGGACCAAAGGCGGATGGACGATCTTTATTCTAGCTGGATTTAACAACCTAGAAGAAGCTAAGAATGCACATATACAAGCCATGAATCGTGGCTTCAAAACTGCAGAAGTTGTGATAGACAACGGTGGAATCTTAGAACGTCTCAAACAAAACTAGACGGTAGATTCACCCCAAAATAATATTTTAAAAAAAAGAGGTAAAGCAAGTTGTTTTACCTTTTTTTTTAAAAAAAATTGAGCTCTAGAGTTCCGAAAATGGATAGTTTAATTTTATACTAATCGTATTTATAAAATAGTCGATTTAACGGAATAAATTTTTTAAAAAGTCGATTAAAAAAATACTTTTGTAGCATACGCCTTAGGATTATTTTTTAAAGGAGAATGTATAAAAAAAAATGAGTTTATTAAAGTATTTTCTATTTAGTGATTGGTATTATATATTAGTACCAGTCATAAAGTTAGTCTATACATACAGTCACAAAAAAAAAGCGACTTCAAAGGCGCTTTAGAATAATACCATTTGTATTTATTAAAATACGACTAGACCATTTCGTCTATATCGTCTTTGACGCTGCTTTTATACTCCTCGCCATTGATAGGGTTCTTACTCTCGCTGTAGATGTGATAAAAAACGAGTGATAAACCACCAAGTATCAACATACTGATAAAAACGCCCGCGGGCTCAGTATCAAATATAGCGTCAAATGCCAGCCCTATAAGTAGTCCTAGTCCAATGGAGATTAGCAAAAGCCCCAACTTCAGCGATCCATCAGTCTGCAAAACTTTACGTCTTTGTGCTAAGAATTCAGGGTTTGAATTGTTTTTAATCATTTCCATACGCTCTATATGTCTCGTCCTATAGTGAAAAACAACCCAAACTATAACACTCATAAAAAAAGCTAGTGTGGGTATGACGCCTTCTGATCCCATGATATTTTGATATTTATAAAATTAAAAAAACATTCGATTCTATACTACTACGAAGTGGGATTGGAAAGGGTTACAAAAGGATATCAAATAAATTTCTAACATTTGAAACGAAGCCATTTTGTACCTGTAGCTGAAATACCTGTCGTTTGTAAAAGACAAGAAGTACGAAGACTTTGGAAAATAATGATAAAATATCCAAAATTTGTATAACTTCTTACGGAAGGTATTGCCTAGAATACCTATTTGTCAAGCGCAATTTGAAAACTTGTGTCTCCAATATTATGCTTTCTGCCAAAATCTAAAATAAATTTTGCACTTTTGTAACGATATTTATGCTCTTTGCGTATAGTAAAGCAGATTGTATAATTTACTATTTTAATTTTAAGTAAAGCATTTGTCAGAAGACTTAATCATATCGGGTGTGTTATTAGGCGAAAGAAAAGCATTAAAGCTATTCTTAGATCTGTATTTGAGTTATATATCGCGTGTGGTTTCGTTTGTATTGGTAGATAGAATGGATGTAGAAGAAGCTTCGCAAGATGCTATATACAAAATAATCAATGCCTTAGCAAGCTACAATCCATCTACATCGATCAAAGCATGGATGTACACTATAGCACACAGAACAGCTATAGATCACTATCGTAAAATCAAAAAAAATGATTCGCTTGAGCAGCTTCAACTCACCTCCCCTGTAACGGCCGACAACTCAGTAAATCAAAACGAACAGAAAGAAATGATCCGCCGACTCCTAGATATTCTTGATTCTGACTCAAAGCAATTGGTGATTCAGTACTACCTAGAAGAGAAAAAAATCAAAGAATTAGAAAAAATAACTGGTCTAACTGAATCAAATATCAAGATAAAATTGTTTAGAGCTAGGAAAGAGATGGCTTTGATGGCGTCTAAGATGGATTATTTTCATACTAATCTGTAAAAAGTGAATATTTATAGTCAAATCGTAAAATATTTAAAAATATGAATAATTATAACGAACTTAATATAAATCAAGAAAGTAAAGCTGAGCTAATCATTAAATATATAGATGGTAACTATACTTCAGCCGAACGTCATATCGTTGAGGCTTTGCTAGCAAACGATGATTTTAGTAAAAGCTTTTTTGACTGTATGACAGATATAGAAACTGACATGCGAACATTATCAAATACTTCATTGTCTCAGACGGCTACTGCCAATATAACTAATAATGTCCTAAGCAAATATACCTTAAAGCAGAATAGTGCTACTAAGTTTAAGAGTTACGACTGGCATGTGGTAACAGTCTCGTTTTTGATATTATCATCTATCGGAGTGTATAGTATTAAGAACAACAAGCTAAGTTTATTTACATCTATATATGCCGATTGGGGCAACTATATAGGTACGTTTTATATGGTAGGAATGACCGCATTACTATTGCTCGTTTTTGATATGGCTCTTAAGGGAAAGTCAAACCGTAATCACCGTTATAAGCACACATAAACGTGTGTATAAAATTATGTACTAGAGATTTTAAGACTAAAGTATGATAGATCATAACCTAACTGGAATAACGAAATTTATTAAAATCCAATTTTTTGTTCATGCTTCATAAACTTATATTTTTTTGCCATTGCGACCTAGATCTGTACTGATAGATATCTGGTTGGTGGCACCGGCTGCGTGATGATAGGCGACACCATAGTCTAGCTTAAATATGCTAATCTTTATACCAAAACCTAAACTAAATCCAGCAAAACTTCTAAACGAGGCTAAGTTCATTTCCTTCCTACGCAAATGATTGTACCCGGCTCTAAGTCGCAGATTTTCGGACTTCCCGAGCAAAAACTCTCCATTAAATATCAAATGTCTAAATATATTATCTACGTAATTGGAGGTGTTATTGACTGCTATAGGCTGACCGAAAATATCTGTTTGTCCTACGCTATTGGGATCATCATATCTGATGTCACCTCTATGTAACTGATGTGCGATGATAGCAAATCTAAAAGGTAAATACTTTAGTCTCTTCGTCAAACCTATCTGTATATCCAGTGGTGTGCCATAAGCTGTGCCGTTGTAAGTACTCAACTCTGCCCCTACATTTCTAACCAATATTGAGATCACTGTCCTCGCAGAATCTTTGACGTAGTTGAGCCCAAAATCGGCCATGATACCGTTAGAACTGTAGGACTCCAAGGAACTGAAAGCGCCTTTTAGATTGGCACCGAGATACAATCGCTCCGCTACTTTCTTAGATGCACCTACCACTATAGCAACTTCAGAAGCACTAAAGTTGCCACCAATATTGCCGATTGCATCTGCATATCTGAAATCACCATAGTTGATATATTGGACTCCTACATGTGTATTGATGCCCCAGCGATCTAGCTTTCTACCATAAGCAACTGAACCATTCTGAATGCCAGCGAAATGAAAATTGTGTGAAAAAGCTATTTTGTTGTGCATCAGATCGTTTGACAATGCAGGATTGATGAGTGTAGAAGATATGTCTTCGTCAGGTACGCCTATCAAGTAGCCGCCGAGTGCCGCCTGACGGGCAGAAACAGGCAGATTTACAAACTCATAGGCATTGCGCCCACCTATCTGCGTATATGCAATGGTCGCCTGAAACAAAGATATGGTACATACAGTAAGCGTAAAAAAAAGTTGAATTGGTTTCATATTTCTAATTTATTTTGCAGTTTCTGATTTCCAAAAAGTACGACAAGCGGCTAGCGAATCACAGTTCATTTTACGAATAATCACTCCTAATGAATCAAACTCCTCTAGCAGCCCGAACTCGTGATCGCCATTCAAATATTGTCCTCGCCATTGTATGTTTCCGTTAGCATGGTACTCTGTAAAAGCTCCATTTTCTATATTGTCAACGATGGTTACTTCTTCTTTTACTTGCCCAGAAGGGTAATAAACTTTGATGACGCCGTTAACTAAGTCGTTGTTAAATACTTTTTCTAGCTTGACTTCACCTGAAGGATAATAAACGGTGTACTTACCTTCTAGCTTGCCTGTCTCATTATAGTTTTCGGTGATCTCTAGATTGCCTTTATCATCATATATCGTGCGAAGACCTACCAGTAAACCATCAAGATAAATTGATTTCTCTTGGATTCTACCATTTTCAAAATAAGCTACGTATTCACCATTCTTAGTGCCATCCTTACTTATCTCAAAAACTTCTTTTGGAGTGCCGCTGTCATAGTTGACTGTGGTTTTAGCAGGCTTGCAGCTTTGAACCAAAAAACCTACGGAAACTAAAAATAAGATAAAATTAAAACCTCTACCTGACATAAATAATTACTTTTATAATGCACAAAACTAGCATTAAAACGGAAAAGTTTTGGATTATGGTATAAAGGATATAAAAAAGAAGCGCCGAAGTATGATTATATTAATACTTTAAGTGCTTGAAATGTAATTTTAAAAGTACCAGAAGCTAGTTGAATATCATAAATTTTTAATATAGCAATATATTATTGTAAAGTTGTTAGCGGATATTTTAGTTAAATTTTGGAGCTAAACAAAAATAATTAAGTACAAATTGATGTAAATTTACTCCAAAATAAAGTACTTTTTTAGCTTATAAGTCAATCAAAGGTTCCTGGACAATCAACTAGATATTCTTTCATCTCTAGGATATTGATTTCTTTAAAGTTGGGAGACCATCTGTTGTTCATATAGTTAACGATATTAGTGATTTCATTTTCTGTTAGCTTGGGGAATGACGGCATTTGCTTGACTAAAAACTCATTTTTGCCAAAAATCGTATCGTTAAGACCATTTCTGATGATACAACCTAACCTGTCTGTACCCATAGCGTCAGAAAGCTCTAAGGCGGGTATAAGTTTATTGAGTCCGCTACCATCGGTCATGTGACAGTTTGCACACTTTGCATTGTATAATCTTAGGCCTTGTACATAAGGTGTGTCTGTACATGAAGTAAACTCCCATATAACCGCCATCACTACGACAAAGATGATTAAACTTATGGCTGTGCGCAACATGGTGTGAATTTAGTAATTATGAAGTTTTTTATCGCCCTGTGGTAGCTAGCATTTTGACTTTTTCGATAAACGCATTAGTACCTTCGGTCTCAGTTCCTTCGGTAAACGCGCGTACGTGACCATCATAATCTACTAGGATGATTTTGCCACTATGATCAAAACCTCCTGGTGCATTAGGATCCTCCATAGCAGGCACAAAAAATGTATTGGCTAGTTTGAATGTTTCGTCTTTGTCTCCAGTCAGAAACCTCCATCTCAATTGATCCACACCTAAATTATCGGCATAAAGTTTAAGTTTTTCTACATTGTCACGCTTGGGATCGATGGTAAAACTGAGCATTTCTACATTTTCTAATGCTTTGATTTCTTCATGTATTTTCATCATTTCTTTCATGACCTTGGGACAAATAGACGGACATGAAGTAAAGAAAAAATCTGCTACCAATAGCTTATCCTTAAAATTTGCATTGGTTATTGCAGTAGAATCTTGATCAAAATGCTTGATTTCTCCTATGGTAGGGTAGACTAGTTTGCCATCTACCTCTTCAGCATTTCCTACGAATGGAAGGTCCTTAGATTCCTCCTTGCAAGATGCAAAACAAAAAACCAGTAAGCAAAAACTCAAAAGATACTTTATCAAATTTTTAAATTTAAAATTGTGTATATGATTCATGTTTTTGCTTACTTGTTTAGCCATGAGTTATGACAGTACGAATACTATGATGTTATTTAACAGTCAAAGAGTCCACTAAAAACTTGCCTCTTTCTAAGGCACCATTAATTTGTATTGATACTTCAATGATTTTAAGCTTCTCACCTTGTAGATATTCTTGTGCTTCAGCCTTATTTTCTGGTTCTTTGAAGTTTGCCATCCAAGACTTCATAGCTTCATCAGCCCCATCTAGTTTAACAATATGGTCTAATACTACACGGCTGTTGTCATCGCTTTTTAGTTCAGTAAGTTTACCTTTTAAATCCGAAAGTTGGGCAGTTAGAGGCATAACTTCGTCGTGCATAGCGATTACCTCTGTGTAAAGTGGATCTGCTGTAGCTTCTGTTACTTCTGCTGTTTTCTCTTTGCATGATGCGAATGTCAAAGTAGCAGCCAAGGCTAATAAAAATAAATGTTTCATTTGATTTTAATTTTATAAATTGATAATTAGTTAAATGTGATGAGACCATAGCCTACAAACACAAGTTTATAACCAATATTTGTTTTAAAGGTTGACCTTGTAATACTATATCTACCTAAATTCACAATACATTAGGAAATATTGTAAAAGTAAGTACGATAAAACTGGAAAGTAGCTATCAAACTATGATTAATCATATAAATTAAAACCAAAGTTTAAAAGCTTGGATTATGCGTTTTGAGCTTCTATGACTAGTGTATCCCAATACTCAACTCCTCTACGGGTGTGTGGAATGCAGATGGAACCACCCACTAGATTGGCTATAGAAAACACCTCAAAAACTTCATCTGTCGTCACTCCCATTGCATGGCATGTACCTAGGTGATACGCGATACAATCATCACATCTGAGTACTAATGATGCAACCAATCCTAGCAATTCTTTAGTTTTGTTGGATAAAGCACCTTCCTGATAGGCTTGATTGTCAAGACTAAAAAAGCGTTTGAGGACTTTGTTATCTTGCGCATTGATGCGGTCATTCATACTTTGACGATAAGTATTAAATTCAGTAACTATTGACATAAGTATATATTATTAAAGATATTTTAATATTTTGTTTATTTTTATGTTCTGACAAAAGAAAATTAAAAGATCAAACTCTATCTTTGGTATTGACCGTTCGCCAAAACGAAATAATCATACGTATAGGCAGCAGTATCAGAGTAACAATCGATGCTATAGAAAAAAACAGATACTCAAATTTTATGTATTTCCCAAATTGGTAATCGCTCATATCTGATGAACCCTTAAAAAATATAATAGTTCCATCCTCGTCGATCACTCTGCGAAAATCCATCAAATTATCTACTTGATACATAAGCAGTGGGATAGGAAGGAATATCAGAAGGAGTTTTAATATTTTGTTTCTAGAAAATGGTGTATAAGAAAGCAAAAATATATATCTAGCTAAAGTCAACAGCAAAACAATGGATATGATATTTTCTATATAAAACGTATAATTGTTACCACAGGTGAGGTAAATAGGTCCGACGATCATTACACAAAATCCTACTACAAAGAGCCATGACAAAATCTCAATATTCCATTTTTGAGAAAGATTATTATTTAACATTTTTTAAATTTTGGCTCAAAGGTAGGTAAAAATAATTTACTTGTATAAAGGATAATTGTTATACTTTTGGCTGTTATAAAGATTAGTGATGCTTGATATGAATACTTTGAGTGCTGCCAAAGAATCATTAATCATGCTTTAACTAATATCAATAGCATATACAATATAGACGAACTGGGTTAAGTTGCCATATTTCAGCATACAAAGCGCAAATCAATGAGATGTAATCTTTTACTACCATAATTGGTTGCATCACCAAGTTATGGACGATTTGCAAGCTCATGTCAATAAAGGATACTATTGTAAAACTCTTCTACTTATACTCTACTTATACTACAGATAATGCCCACGCAGAGGATAACCATACAGCTTGTAATCCAGAATAATACAAATAGGGATTGTTGATTTATTGATAGTATATTTAAGAACAAAGACTTATGCTATGTTTATTCATAGCACAGTGGATGGATTTGAGTATTCAGAAGCTTTAAACCGTGCACTTTAGTCTGGTATTGCCATAAGCGGGCGACAGTTATTTTTTTTCATTACTAAAAAAAGTAACCAAAAAAAGTCTAGTTCAAAAAAAGGGCGATTGGTTCTCACCGTTTTATCTACTTGCTAACAATCTTGCACATCGTAGCACCCTAGTAGCTCTATCGAGTTCCTTTCAAGGTTGCTCATTCTTATGTTTGTTCGATCACAATGGGAAGATAGTTCATAAAGTCGTAGAAGTTTTGCGATCAACGCACTTCCGACTGTTTATTTACCTATCGCTGGTTTTTTGAATGGTTTTCTTTCTTTTATAAGATATTCTGACTTTTTCAGCAGATCTTAAATAAAGTAAATTTAAAAAATGAAAAAGTGAGATAAAAAAACTGAAATATTTAATGCCAATTACCTATTCAGATATTGTCTAAAATCCGCAAATTAATAACTTGTGCAATGTGATAAAAAATTAATATTGCAAGTAAATTAAAGAATTGTTGCAGCACATTCCGATGGTCGCAGTTTCCAATTGCGATTCGATATTTCATAAATTTTCAATTCAATCCAAGGGATTACAGACTTCGGATGTCATGTGAAGATATGTATATCGTTGCTGATGATGATAGTAACACATTACAAATGCTAAATGTACAGTATCGAAGTTACAGACTTTGACAACTTGGTGATAAATATTTCATTTTACTACCGTTTATGTTTAAATTCGCATTAATTTACTTATCGATGTTACAAATCTACATGAGACTTGCGATTTTTCTTACTATCCCTAACTGTGTAATTGATCACTTGATCATCATGCGCTTGTAACTATCAGTCATCTATAGGCTATAAGCATTACTGTTTACAGTTTTTGGCATGTTTGACACTTTGTTTTTGGTCTTTTCACACATCTATCGATACTATATAAGTCTTAGGCGCTACATTATGCTACACTTTAACATCACTCACACTCACACAATCCCTAGCTATAAATCATCCATTAAGAACATCTATAGCTACACACAGAACTCACGTGAACCAAAAACCAACAAAAAAGGATACTTAAAAACTTGTAGAATGAAAAGGAAATGGCTGTGGATAATAAGTCGCTTTTTGTGTTTAATAATTAGTAATGACACACCATCTATATAATTCTAAAGCAAAGATAAATTATTGTTTCGACATGGTGTATCTTTTTATTCATTTATTTTTGGAAATAATAAAAATATTTTTCACTATCTCTCTATCTATCTCTTAATTAATAGTGTTTTATATATATAGTAAATAATTATATAAATTTAAGTCCAGTATGATTTTAATATCAATTTTCCATTTTCCATTTTCAATTCTAAATTATCTATTCTCAATTACCGCTCGGCGTAAGACGCGCTTACGCCGAGCGGTATGCAAATTTTGTAATTTGCTGATTGTCATTATTAGCTATACTAAGCTAATTATCTTACACAAATCGAAAATTTGATGATTTATAAGGGTCATCACTTCTTATCCATTACGCTTAGTAAACACCTATAACCTATCATTCTAAAAGCTGTAACCTGCACCTATATTGAAGTGCATTAAGAATATTGATTCGCTATTCTCATTGGAATTGTAAGTAGGAATTATCGATCCATAAAGGTGAAAATTATTTCCTAGATCGTAATTGCCCTCTATAGGTAACTCTATGTTCCACCTGCTAAGAATAGAATTTCCACGGCCTCTAAATTTCTCGTTTACAATACGCACAGTCGTAAGCAGTGCAAATTTTTCTTTTCGCCACAACTGCGTACCGACACCCAATCGCAAAATGTTGATACCATTAAAACCTGTTGAGAAGGAAGACTGGACAAAAAAAGTTTTATATACCATCACCCTGAGATTGATTTCTCTATGTGTCCCTGATTGATCATTAAAAAAATAACCTAAGCCAACGGCAGATCGTGTTTGCCCATGGATATTCCACACAGATGTGCACAATAGTAAAATGAAAAAGTATCTCATATTTTTACTTTCATCAATTTTTCACCACCTTCATCGTCTCAGTTTTCTGACCAGTCGTGATCGTGACTACATACAGTCCATTAGGTGCAGTGCTGAGGTCTATACCTGCACTATCATTATACTTACCCATGTA
>Ga0105045_10000079_pt1 | contig 49668 bp, 40 predicted proteins | sample MAT02_FD_78089 | JGI IMG/M metagenome (GOLD analysis project Ga0105045, IMG submission 78089) | Freshwater microbial communities from Lake Fryxell liftoff mats and glacier meltwater in Antarctica - MAT-02 (megahit assembly) | ecosystem: Environmental > Aquatic > Freshwater > Ice > Liftoff...
GTTTGACGGATGTAAATCTTTAGAATAGATTGATGTAAAGTAGTGCAATTTCCGTATAAATCTCCATATCGCGTTGCGCATCGTCACCGAAAAGGGGGTGGCGCTTATTCGCCATATTATCGATGATAAAGCGAATATTATCCAATTTGAAATCGAACGCCTTTTGACCAACCAGGAGTTGGAAAATGTTTAGATAAGGTGTTAATATCAATAGGCATTGGGGCAATTAGTGATGCTTGATAAGCGCTGTTAACACTCCAAAGAGATTACTTTCGCTTTCCGCGAGTAATGGAATGATCAATCTGAACGCACCATTCTTATCAGTTTCAGCTGGTATCTGCTTTCTATTGACCGAAATGAGTATTTTTTCGTGTCGAAGCGCGCCAATAAAAATCGCCCTGGATTACTTTGAAGAAGTTTTGGATCCTTAATATTTCCGCGTAGGCTGTCAAAGCCTTGTTCTTCAAAAGCACCCCCGACACCAGCGTGCGGTTGTGCTTGAGATGAAGAACAGAGAGTTGCCAAAGGAATGCTCTTTTATTTGCGAAAGCCAAAAAATGCGCTTTCACAAATTTAGATAAGTCCAGCAAACCTTAAGTGGGGTTCTCAGATGATGTGTTCCCGACTGTTCTCAAACGCCGCCGCTCGAACATTGGATTTGAAGTATCCAACGAACAATTTAAGATGTTAGAGCGAAGTCGAGAATCCGCTTGAGTAATTGATATTAAAACACCGTTAATCTGAAATCAGAGATGTATCACCTCCCCATAAGCGGCTGCCGCTGCCTCCATAATTGCTTCGCTCATAGTAGGGTGGGGGTGAATGGTTTTGATAATCTCATGGCCGGTGGTTTCGAGTTTTCGGATGGAAACCAGCTCGGCGACCATTTCGGTAACATTGGCGCCGATCATGTGGCCGCCTAGAAGTTCGCCATACTTGGCGTCGAATATCAGTTTCACAAATCCATCGCTTTGTCCAGCGGCTTTTGCCTTGCCCGAAGCTGAAAAAGGAAATTTACCAACTTTCACTTCATGACCTGCTGCTTTTGCCGCAGCTTCCGTCATACCCACGCTCGCTACTTCCGGGCTGCAGAAAGTACAGCTTGGTATATTATTGTAGTCGATCGGTTCTACATGGCCGCCCTTTATGGCTTCCACGCAAGTAATTCCTTCCGCGCTGGCCACGTGAGCGAGCGACGGTCCGGGGGTACAGTCGCCGATGGCGTAGTATCCCGGTATATTGGTTTTGTAATGCGCATCGACTTGGATTAATCCCTTATCAACGGCGATTCCCACATCGGCCAGACCAATATTTTCGGTATTTGGCGCAATTCCTACTGCGCTCAGCACCACATCGCATTCAATGATTTCGGTGCCTTTCTTGGTCTTTACGTGCACTTTGCAACCGCTCCCCGAAGTATCTACTTTTTCGACACTGGCGCCAGTCATAATAGCTATTCCGGTCTTCTTAAAGCTACGGGCTAATTGCGCAGAAACTTCTTCATCTTCGCGTGGTACAATGACATCGAGGTATTCTACAATCGTTACTTCCGTGCCAATGGAATTATAGAAATACGCAAACTCGCTTCCGATAGCTCCGCTGCCCATAACCACGAGCCTTTTCGGTTGCTTTGTCAGAGACATAGCTTTTCGGTACTCGATGATTTTGTCTCCGTCGATTTTAATTCCTGGCAGTTCGCGGGCACGTGCGCCCGTGGCAATGATGATATGATCGGCTTCGACGATCGATTTTTTGCCATCTTTATCGGTGACTTCAATCTTTTTACCGGGCTTTACTTTCCCGTCGCCCATAATGACATCGATCTTATTTTTTTTCATCAGGAAGGTCACTCCCTTACTCATTGAATCGGCCACCCCGCGGCTGCGGTCGATCATGCCCCCAAAGTCCACTTTAGGTTTCTCGATAGTGATTCCGTAATCGGAGGCGTGATTGATGTATTCGAAGACATTTGCGCTTTTCAAAAGCGCTTTGGTGGGAATACAGCCCCAATTGAGGCAGATACCGCCAAGCGACTCCCGCTCGATTACAGCCGTTTTAAAACCCAATTGGCTTGCGCGAATGGCTGCTACATAGCCGCCCGGGCCGCTGCCTAATATGATGATGTCGTATTTCATAAACCTTATTTTCTAATCCTTAATTAGGCTGCAAATTTAGTAATTCTTACTCTTTGGATTGCTCAAAGAATAGTAGCCATGTTTGCTGTTGAAAACTTTTAACAATGGAATGTGATGAGATCGTTTTTTTTGTCATATTTCAAGTCAGTTAGTCGAAAATGGAGCTTCATAGAGTAGGCGAAATCTTTTTAGTTAGTTATTATGAAATCAATTGCCATTTTGGCACTATTATTCTGCTCTAGCGCATTTGATGCAAATGCAGGTATCATAGTTTATGGTGCCCCAGCCATTTTTTTCGACAGTAGTGGAGGCACAACTATAATTAATTGTGGTCCAAATCAGGGTTATTGCGCCAGTATTCGAACATCTTCCACTCCAGGCGTTTTTGATGCGGAGGGCGAAGGCTTTTTGCTCAAGGCTACATAGTAACAAATAAGTGGAAATAGAATTATTCTTAATTAATGCTTATTGAATTAACAATACATAGTTTGTGCAAGAAACAGCTGTCAATATGCGTTAGAATTGGAATAAATACTCGTCTCATTTCATTGTGAGTCGAGTGTTTAAATTCCACAGGATAGTAATTTCAACCACATATTAAATTTATATATCATGCGAATTTTCAGGACATTCTATTTGTTGGGGAGTATGCTATTAACTTTTCATATCTCCGTGTTCGCTCAAGGATTGCTTCGGCCCGCTGGGCGAGCTGATTTCTTTATCAATACCAATGATTGCTTGAATTGTCACATGTTTTTGAAAACGCATACACAGAGCCTACAAAATTCGGATACGCTTGTATTGCATTTAGATAACAGTGCAAGAAATTTTGGAGCGGAGTTCTTAGAAGCCAAGGGAATTGCTCGCTCACTATTCAGAGAAGTAGTGTTTGAGAACTTGATCACCGCTGAAAGACCTTTTTTTGACAGTTATATCATACTTCAACGTAAGGGTATTCGTGACAGCATTCTTATAAGGGAGCCTGCGCGTTTTGGCGAGACTAGTGCGATTAAAGTGGAATACGGCAAAGACGACACTTTGCGGGAGCGTGCCATCGATTGTGGAATCCTATCAAATCGTATTACTCACTTCACAAATGGAAATCACTTTTATCTCAGCGATTACCTGTTCCAGAAAGTTGTGGCCTATGCCGTAGTGGGCAGCAAGATTTTGAACTGCAATGACTATCCGTATAATTTGACTCAAGGAGTCGCCGGATATACATCATTTTTAAAAATGCTCGGTTACAATTTTGAGTTAACCGAAGCCATGATGCCCTTATTTCGGCAGTTGGATATGGCAAAAGTTGTTCCTGTGGGAGTTGGTATCGGTCAGGGTTATGCCACCTGTGGCATTATTGAAATGCCATACGCAGTTAAGATCTCCGAAGAAGATACGGCCTTAGGTAAAGTTATAGTGGTGATCGATGAAGTATTGGGAATGCGTGGGGCCCTTGATTTTGGGCTCAAAAATAATTTGAATAGACTAGTCGAGATGAATATGAGTCCCCTTTTCGCCTTTGGAGTAGGTTATAGAGATTCGGTGATGTATATTCCCTTGGTAAAGGGTGAAGGCAACTACCAAGCTGATGACAAATTTGTTGCTCATTTCATCCTAAATAGTGATGGTTTTTATGTTTTCGAAAAACTAGCTGATTTCCGATTGCCAGAGTTTGAAAAATTTCAGAATGTAGGGCTTTCGTTTGAAAGGGATGTCATACTCTTAAAATATAGGCCCTATTTTTTTCACATAAGTACCGAGACAAGATATTATTTGGAAGGTATCAAGATTGGAGAAAATCAGAAATTTGTTTTCCATTCAGCCCAGCCCACAGAAATAAAGAATATTTATCGCATTTGCTATCAAATTGAACAACAACTTTTCATTTCGCTTTATGATTTGGGTGAAAATTCAAACGAGGTAATTTCTTCTAAATCAATTGGGTCTGGACAATATGTAATCGTTCAAACAGACGGTGTTTTCATATTCGGCGAAACAGGTCCCGCAGGAGGATATAGTTTCGTTCCATATAAATGATGATCTGAAAAAAGAAAATTATTCAAAATTTGGGAAAGTAGGCTAAACTTAGTTTACGGCTAAGGGAGAAATTTGCGCTTGCACGTCATACAAATAATTTGTACTCCATTCGAATAATGGAGATGTTTGGTTTTTCTGTTGACTTCCAGTCAACATCCATAGCGAGTTTAACCAGGTCTCTCCGTTCGCTGTTCAAAACTTCACCTTTCCATTTTTCCTGTTTCTCCTTAAATTCGAGATTTTCATTTGCGCAAAACCCAATCTGAATGAATTATCATATCCGCCGACACACTGACCAACCGCATACCTTAGTTGTTTCTTATTCTTTTCGCGCCAGGAACGCCAAGACGTTTATTCAAATTCCTTTTTGGCGACCGGGTCGATATGAAGCGGGAAATTTTGGACGGAATTACTTTGGCTTTGAAGCTTTCGCGGATGAAAGCCCCATTGCTTTTCGCAAAGTACAGCCGCTGGTTTGGGAGTTGGACACGCCAATCGATACAGATATAATGGTGACTTATCGCTGTCTCGCGGCAGAACTTACCGCCGGAAACACCTATTTGGACGATGATGTGATGCTGATCAATCCGGTAAATGCGCTGGTTTATGCACATGGGTTTGAAGAAGAGCCTTGTCGATTTCAAGTCGAATTTCCAGAAGGTTGGACGGTAGCCTCCGGGTTTAAAAAGGATCAGTCAAAAATCGAAAAGGCAGGTCAAGTCCATTACGTCGCGTCGGGCGTACAGGAGCTTTTCGACACTCCGGTATTGGCTGCAGCCAATATGAAAACGCTAAAATATGAGGAGAACGGTATCCCGTTTTACGTCCACCTGGCTTGCGAAGGCCTGCCTAACTTCACCCAGCTGATTTCTGATTTCGAAGCCTTTACCCGGTCTCAAATCAAGGCTTTCGGCGGGTTTCCTGTCGATCAATATCATTTCCTTATTCTACTCTTACCGTACAAAGCTTATCACGGCGTAGAGCATGAAAACAGCACGGTAATTATTTTTGGGCCATCGGAAGAATTGGCGCAATGGCCTGCTTACAAAGAGCTGCTTGGTGTTTCATCGCATGAGCTCTACCACACCTGGAATGTGAAGGCGCTGCGCCCCGCCGATTGGACTCCTTACGATTTTACGGGTCCTGATTATTCCCGCCTAGGCTATGTAGCCGAAGGGGTAACCACCTACATGGGCGATTGGATGCTTTGGAACAGCGGGGCGTTTGATGATGCCGGCTTTTTAGCCGAATTGAGCACCCACATGCAGCGGCATATCGACAATGAAGGCCGATTGCATCAAAGCTTGGCCGATAGTTCGGTAGATACCTGGATTGATGGCTACGGAAAAGCAGCTCCAGGCCGTAGGGTAAGCATTTATGTGGAAGGCGCCTTGCTGGCTTTGATCTGCGATTGCCGCTTGCTTGGGGCAACGGAAGGCGATTTCGGGCTCAACGATGTGATGCGAAGGCTTTATGAAAAATTCCCAAAAGGAAGGGGCTATACAGAAGAAGATTATTGGGGTGAAATGGCTCACGATAATAACTGCGATTGGACGGAGCTAAGGAAGAAAGTAGTGGATGGTAGGGGAGGAATAGAAGATCTTTTGCCAGCTGCGCTGTCCACCGTAGGAATCATCATCGACGCGCAGCCTTCTGCCCTGCCTTGGGAGGCTAAGCACGGGTTGGTCTTGCAGATGGTGGGAAATTCAGCCTTGGTAGCCTTGGCGATGAGCGGAAGCCCTGCTGTGAATGCTGGCTTATGGCAAGGCGATATTATTGTTTCGATAGCCGGCGAGGTGCCCCAGCATTATTTGGAAACGAAACTCGATATAGAAGGCTTGGAGTTGGAAGTGATCCGCGGGGGCCGTCAAATACGCACCAAGTTAAAAGCCGATGGAAAAGTTTGGCGTAAAATCTACGCCGTCGAACGGGAAGATCTCGAAAATCAGTTATTTGACTTATGGAGAAATAGTGTGCATTCCTATTCTACCAATATCTGATTATATTGGCACCAAATCCTAAACCATGAGCGAATACGAAAAATCTACTTTGGATCATCCAGGCACTTTTGTTCAACGCCCCACATTTCTCACTGTACTGTGCATCTTGACCTTTATCGTTTCCGGCTACCATCTTATTACGGGCATTATTGGCTTATTTGGCGACCAGTCTTTCGATCCCGTCCAAATGGCGGAAATTAATGAACAGATGTCGGAAGCTATGGATGGAGCTGATGCTTCTACCCGCGCTTTCATTGAGAACTTCATGAATTCTATTGCAGCCACCATGCGCTCGGCTGTTGCCAATGCCACCGCTATTGCTTGGTTTGGAATATTGGCTTCGCTACTTTCAATTGGCGGTGCTTATTTGATGTTCAAGCTCAGGCGGGTTGGCTATTACGCGTATATCGCGGCCAAAGTTGTGGGCATTCTCGGTGTGTTACTCTTTTTAGGTCTCAATATGCTCACGCTTACGGCTACGATATTTTTAGCAATAGTAGCAACGCTCTTCATTTTTCTCTACGGCACGCAGCGCAAGTACATGATTTAGTCGAGCCCGGCTATGGCCGAAATTTCGACTAAGGCTCCTGCCGGTAAACCTTTCACCGAAACGGTTTCCCGAGCAGGAAATGGCTCCTTTAAATGCTTGCCATAAATGGCGTTAACGGCTGCGAAATCGCTCATGTCATTTAAGAAAATAGTGCATTTGAGCACATTTTCAAACGTTAAACCTACATGGTGAAGAATAGCTTCGAGATTTTTCATCACTTGGGTGGCTTGGGCTTCAATACCACCGCCTACTATTGATCCGGCTTTGGGGTCTATCCCGATTTGACCACTGATGTAAAGGGTATTGCCATGGCTCACTGCTTGGCTATAAGGCCCAATGGGCTCGGGTGCTTTAATGGTTTTGATACTTCGCATATTTCTGTTTTGCTCCAAAGTTCGAAAAAGCTTTGGTTAACTTTACCAAAATTCCCGATGTGAAAATTCATTTTAAAGGAGCGGCACGTACAGTAACCGGTTCCAAACATTTGGTAGAACTCGAAAGTGGCAAGCGCATTTTGCTCGATTGCGGCATGTTTCAGGGTCGGGAGAGCCTAGGTGGCAAGGAAAACCGCGACTTCGGTTTTGATCCCACTTCGGTGGATATGGTGATACTCAGCCACGCCCATATCGATCATTCTGGTCTTCTGCCCCGCTTGGCAAAAGATGGATTCAAAGGCCCGATTTATACAACCTCGGCAACCAAAAGTCTCTGTGAAATAATGCTCGCTGACTCAGCTCATATCCAAAGCAGCGATTTCGCATGGAAGCAGAAAAAAAATATTCCGATGGATGAAGAGGATGAGCCGCTATACGATGCCGGGGATGTGGCGGCGACTTTGACTTTATTTCAAACTTTTGAATACGACAAGTGGATTAAAATTGATAAGGAAGTAGAGCTTCTATTCACGTATGTGGGTCATATCATTGGTAGCGCCTGCATCAATCTCAAGCTATACGAAAGGGGGCGTGTTCAACGCCTTACTTACACGGGAGATATTGGCAGACCGGCTCACCGTATCATTCGATCATGGGAAAATTTCCCGCAAGCCGATTATATAATTACAGAAAGCACTTATGGCGATCGCCTTCACCCCGATGAGGCAGATACCAAGGAAGCACTGTTCCAAATAGTGCATCAAACCTGCGTCGAAAATCGAGGCAAACTCATCATTCCTGCTTTTAGTGTTGGTCGCACGCAAGAGGTAATTTATGCGCTCGATCAGCTGGAGTCGGCGGGCAAACTACCCAATATTAAAGTTTTTGTCGATTCGCCGCTCAGCACCAACGCCACCGAGATCATTGCGCGATATCCGGATAATTACAATCAACAGATTCTCGATTATATGAAGCGCGATTCCAATCCCTTTGGGTTTGATAATCTCCTGTATATCCGAGATGTGCAATACTCTAAAATGCTCAATACCAGCGAGGAGCCATGCATCATCATCTCCGCATCGGGTATGGCCGAAGCAGGTAGAATTGTGCATCATATAAAGAACAATATTTCCGACGAGCGCAATACCATACTGCTTGTGGGTTATTGCGAACCTTCGAGTTTGGGAGGGCGGCTGCGCTCGGGCGCAAAAAAAGTCCGCATCCACGGCGGCGAATACAAAGTGAAGGCGCGGGTAGAAGCGCTCGATTCGTACAGCGCACACGGCGATTATGAAGAGATGGCCGATTTCTTATCCTGCCAAAATCCTTCGCTCGTGAAAGGTATTTATTTAGTGCATGGGCGTTACGAATCGCAGTTAATCTATCGCGAATATTTGCAGAAGCGCGGCTTTACAAATGTCGAAATTCCCGCTGATGACAGTGAAATTTCCTTAAATATAGCGGCAGATGTGGCCTGAAGTATGGGCTATTTTCCGGAAGGATATGAAGCTTGAGATGCGCCAATCGCACGCCCTTGGCAGCGTGTTGCTCTATATTCTCTCATCCGTATTTGTCGCTTATTTGGCTTTCAAGCGCATCGGCGACGTGCCTACATGGAACGCGCTGTTTTGGATCATTGTGCTTTTCGCCGCTTTCAATGCCGCTGCGCGGAGCTTCGCGCTCGAATCTTCAGGAAGGCGATTGTATCTTTACACCTTGGCGAGTCCGCAAAGCGTAATTCTTGCTAAGATTATCTACAATGCCTGTATATTACTCGTGATGGTAAGTTTCGGGCTACTTATTTTTTCGGGTCTATTGGGCACCGACGTATTGCGAGAAGCCAATGGATTTGCGCTGATGGGTGTTGTGATGCTGGGTGCTTTGGGCCTTTCTGTGCAACTTTCACTGGTTTCGGCTTTAGCAGCTTCAGCCGATCAAAATCTGGGTCTAATGGCCGTGTTGGGCTTACCTATTATATTGCCTTTTTTGCTCATTCTCATGCGCTTGTCGAAAAATGTGCTCGACGGGTTGGCTTGGAGTGTAAATGCCAGTTATGTATGGCAGCTTATCGCTATTACCGTCCTTTCTGTAGCCCTGTCGTACATATTATTTCCCTACCTTTGGCGCGAATAATTTGAACCTCCCTTATGCGCGGATTGTGGTGGAAAATAGGTTCCGCTATCTTGGTAATCTACAGTGTTTTTCTCGGCCTTTTAGCCCCACTCAATCCTGGGATTAAAACTGTCGATCCTGACCAGCTTAATAACGGTGGCACCACGGTAATCATCACCGGTTACAATTCCCACTTTGCCGATGCCGCACAGAGTCAGCAGGTATGGTTAACCAATGGCGACGAAATATTTTGTGCCTACGAATATCAAGTAGTTGACAATACCCACATTCGAGTCACTTTTAGTATCTATCAAGATATTAGAGAAGCCTTCTTCGATCTCTATGTTCACAACGCGGTAGATGGCACCATGCATTTGCCCGATGCCTTTCTTCAAAATGCAATGGAAGTAAGCCTGAAGCCCGACAAAATAGAACCATGCTTGACTGCTTTGGCGGAAGCCGATCGCGGATTTGGCTTTCCAAATCAACCTATACTCAACGAAACCATTCGAAACTTGCTTTTCCACGTCCCGAGTTGGTTCGCGATGATTTTGATCATGGCCGTTTCCTTTGGTTACAGCATTGTACACCTTCGCCATTCGCGTTTAGATGCCGACGCAGCTGCCGCCAATGCCGCCCGGGTTGGTTTACTTTTCGCATTTATTGGCTTAGCTACTGGTATGATTTGGGCGCGTTTTACGTGGGGTGCCTGGTGGGTCAACGATCGCCGCCTGAATGGAGCCGCGGTAGCTACGCTAATATACCTCGCTTATTTTGTACTGCGTTCTTCTGTAAATGAAGAGCAGAAAGCCGCACGATTGGCAGGTGTTTATAATATTTTTGCCTTCGTAATGATGCTGCTATTCGTAATGGTGTGGCCGCGGCTTGGAGCCGATTCTCTCCACCCTGGCGTGGGAGGCAATCCGGCTTTTAACCAATACGATCTCGACGATAATCTCCGCCTTGTGTTTTACCCCGCCGTGCTGGGTTGGATGGGTATTAGCTTATGGATTTTCCAGCTTCAAAATCGAATGGATAAATTAAGACGAATAGCCGATGAACATTAAACAACTTGTGCCGTCGATTGTAATAGTCGTAATGGTATCCGCACCGGTATTAGCTGCATCAGACCAAGGCAATCTCTTGGAAGAAACCATGCATAGCTCAGGCAAAATTTACGTTGTGGTGGCAGTAGTTACAGTGCTTTTATTAGCGGTTTTTGGGTATCTCATTGCCCTCGACCGCAGGTTGAAACGATTGGAGAATAAGAAAACTGATAAGCGATGAAGAAAACCCATATTGTTGCCATTATTGTAATAGCCGTAGCAATGGCATTTATGCTTAGCTCTGTATCGGAGTCAAGCTCCTACGCAGATTTTGGAGAAGCTTTTGGCAACCCTGGTAAGGAATACCACGTGGTTGGTTTTCTCGATAAGTCGGCGGAGATTATCTATAATCCCGAAGTAAATCCGAACCTTACCCAATTCACTATGATCGATAAGGAAGGGGCGAAACGCAAAGTATGGCTTAATAAAAGCAAGCCCCAAGATTTTGAACGCAGCGAAAATGTGGTGGTAATTGGAAAAGCCGAAGGCAGTGAATTTTACGCTTCTGAAATGCTCATGAAATGCCCTTCGAAATACAAGGAAGAAGGCAAGTTTGAACTTCAGGGCAATCTGCGAAATCCAGTACAATAATGGTAGAATACGTTGGCGAACATGCCGCTTTGGGCGTTTTGGGTGAATTGCTCATTATCGTTTCTTTTGGTGCAGCACTTTTTTCTGCAATAGCATACTTACTAAGTTACATCCGCAAGGAAGATGCCTTTCGCCAAATGGGGAGAATAGGTTTTTGGTTACATTCTATAGCCTTGGTGGGAGCGGCGGCCACGCTTTTCTACTTGCTTTTCAACCGCTACTTTGAATTCGACTACGTGTGGAAACACGCCAATAGCGATATGCCCCTGCGATACATATTCTCTTGTTTTTGGGAAGGGCAGGAAGGAAGTTTTTTGCTTTGGAGCTTTTGGCATGTAGTATTGGGTAATATCCTTTTGCGCACCGCGCGGAAATGGGAGTCGCTCACTATGTTTACCGTTGCCATCCTTCAAGTGCTTTTGGGTTCTATGGTGCTCGGGGTATTCATTTTCGATTTTCAGATCGGAAGCAATCCATTTACGCTTATTCGCGAATTGCCGGAGAATGTTGGGCTTCCGTGGACCCGCGTAGCGACTTACCTACAGGATATTCCGACCTTTCAAAATGGGCGGGGTCTTAATCCTTTACTCCAAAATTATTGGATGACCATTCACCCGCCAACCCTCTTTTTGGGATATGCATCGCTGGTGGTTCCCTTTGCTTTTGCAGTAGCAGGTGCTTGGACCGGTGAACTGCGTGAATGGCTTCGTCCTGCTATACCATGGGCTTTCTTCTCTGTATCTGTGCTAGGTATCGGTATTTTGATGGGTGGGGCATGGGCCTATGAAGCTTTGAGCTTTGGTGGCTTTTGGGCTTGGGATCCAGTAGAAAATGCAAGCCTTATTCCTTGGATTATGATCGTTGGGGCGGCTCACGTTATGGTGCTCAATCACCATAAACCGAAATCGCTTTACGCAGCCCTGCTTCTTACACTCGCGGCTTATGCCTTGGTAATGTACGCTTCCTTTTTGGTGCATTCCGGCGTATTGGGCGAAACATCTGTGCACTCCTTTACGGGAAATGGACTTATGGCGCAGCATCTCTTTATCTTGCTCTCCATCACCGGTTCGAGCGTGGCATTGTTGCTTTTTCAAAAACAGTTGCGTCTGATCTTTCTTGCAGCCACCATCTTCCTTGCGATAGTAGCCGCTTTTACGGGCGCGTGGGTAGCCATCATTGTGGCCTTTTTGGGAATGGCTGTGGTCATGCTGATCATCGGTCATAGTAAGACTTTTCCGAAATCAACTGGGGAAGAGCCACTCTGGAGTAGGGAGTTTTGGCTCTTTATTGGAGCTGTAGTACTGGTATTGGCGGCAGGGCAAATAGCGATTGAGACATCCAAACCGATTTGGAACTTACTGGCGCAGCCTTTTTCCAAGCCTTTAATGAGCTTGGCCAATCTTACCGGCATCGATGGCTTGAAAGCGCTTGCCGAAGGGAAATTGGCACCGCATAGCGAACGAATAGCTTTCTTTAACAAGTGGCAAGTTCCGTTTGCTTTTGTCATCACATTCCTCATTGCCTGCACGCAGTTTCTCCGCTATGGAAAAGGTAAGTTTGGCCAGTTTGTCAAAAAAATAGCTTGGGCCTTCGGGATCTCAATTTTGCTTACTGCTGCGGCACAATATTTTCTGGAATATTCCAGCTCCGAAAGCGTTCTGCTCATTTTACTATTTACCTGCATTTTTGCTGTGGTAGCCAACTCCGATTACCTGATTCGCATGTTAAAAGGCAAATTTGATTTTGCGGGGGCGAGCGTGGCACATATAGGCTTTGCCTTGATTCTTCTAGGAGCGCTTATTTCAACGTCGCGCAGCATGAAGATTTCCGAAAACGGAAGTCGATTCGATATAGCGCAACTCAACGAAGATTTTAAGAACAACGAAGATATTCTTCTTTTCAAGGGCGATACGGTGGAAATGGGCCCTTACTTTGTGCGCTACCACGAACGGCAAAAGACGGGTGTGAACGTGTATTACACCGTAGATTATTACGCCCCACGTGCGACCTATTACAAGGCCGGCCAGAAAGTTATATCTCGGGGAGCGATCTTCGAAGCTCTTGTAGATCATAAGCCTGGCCCAGATTTTATAATGGATCAAAAGAATTGGGAGTTGGTAGAAGACCCCAGATCGCTCGATGTGGAAACGATCACCAGATGGAGTTCGAACAGACCGGGCGATTACCTTTTTACACTCAACCCACGAGTGCAGCTCAATCCGGAATTTGGAAACGTTGCCGAGCCAGCTACCAAGCGCTATTTGAACCGCGATATCTACTCGCATATCCGCTGGGCGGAGCTCGAAGAAGATAACGACCCCGATGGTTTCCGCACACCCGAAGAGCTAAAGCTGGCGGTGGGCGATACCGCATTTGTTGGAGCAAATCTGATCCGCCTAAATGCGCTGAGTATGGTGAAGCCTGAAGAAAAGGCTAATTATCGTCTTGCGGAAAACGACTTGGCCGTGCGGGCGTCTATCGGTATCCGCAATGGCAATGGAGACGTATTTGAAATTGAACCGCTTTACATTTTGCGCGACACCGTGCTACCTATTCCTGACCCAGTGATTGAATCAGAAACAGGTCTTCGGTTTAATTTTGAAAAGATTGATCCACAAACCGGAATCCATACCTTTCAAGTGTCGGAAAGCAATGCCAACCGGCGGGAGTTTATTGTGATGCAAGCTATTCAATTTCCTATGATTAATGTGCTTTGGATCGGCTGTATCGTTATGTTTTTGGGAACGGTAATGGCCATACGACACAGGATTCGTATTTCGAGAAAATTACTGCGCGAATGAGTGAAATTAAGCAAATAGCCATTGTCGGAGCTGGAAGAGTGGCTCACCAGCTTGCGCCCGCATTGCAATCGCGTGGAGTAGAGATTGTGGGCGTTTACGGACGGAATAGTCAGCAGGCCGATCGCTTAGCCCATAAACTTCATACCTCCGTTCTACCCAAATTGGATGGGAGAATCAAAGCCGATTTGATATTGCTTACCGTAAGCGACGACGCAATAGCCGCAGTAGCTCAACGCCTTCATCCGGCCACAAAAGCACTGGTGGCTCACACTTCCGGAGCGGTAAATATTGATGCTATTCCCGGTAGTTTGCGGAAAGCCGTGTTCTATCCATTACAGAGCTTTTCGATCGATAAGCAGGTGGTATGGGAAAACGTACCTTTCTGTATCGAAGCCGATGACGATAGCGATCTGAATGCCCTTGGTGCTCTGGCCGACCTGCTCTCGTCGAAAGTCTATATCCTGAGCTCTGAGCAGCGCAAAAATCTACATTTAGCGGCGGTTTTTGCGAATAATTTTGCCAATTTGATGTACGAGTTTTCCGAAGAGTTGCTGCATACTGCCGGTATTGACCGTACCATTTTGCACCCCCTGATTCTTGAAACGGCAAATAAGGTTTTGATGCAGACGGCCGCCCAATCGCAAACGGGGCCCGCGAGCCGCGGCGACTTAGAAACCATTAAGGCTCACCAATATCTCTTGCCTACTGAAAGTATTTACCGAAAAGTGTACGATATCCTAACCGACGAAATACTGTGTCGAAACCATGGCTCAAAGCTATAAGGAACGCCTAAAAGGTATCACCACCGTGCTGGTAGATGTGGATGGCGTACTCACCGACGGAACTGTTTTAATAGATAGCGCCGGTGAATTTCTCCGACGATTGAGCTCGCGCGATGCCTACGCTCTGCAATACGCCTTGCGAAAGGGTATGCGCATTGGCGTGATAACAGGTAGCAATTCGACTCAAGTGCGCGATGCTCTTCAACGGCTCGGTGTTGGCGATATCTTTCTGGAGTCGCGGAATAAATTGGCGGTTTACGATAAATTTATAGCCGATCATAAACTGAGCGATGATGAAATACTCTACATGGGCGATGATATTCCCGATTTCGAAGTGATGCAACGCGTGGGAATTTCGGCCTGTCCGTATGATGCCGCCGATGAAATTAGGGGCATATGTCACTACGTATCGCCCAAACGTGGGGGCGAAGGTTGCGTGCGCGATGTGATCGAACAAATTATGAAAGTCCAAGGCACTTGGTTTGCCAAAGACGCCGTAGACTGGTAATGAACTCTTTTTTACAACTCATCCGCCTCACGCGCCCGCTCAATCTAGCGATTATCGCGCTTACCATGTGGTTGATGCGCTACTTCGTGCTCCAACCTATTGTAGAGGTAAATGGATTTGAGCTGCAACTTCCAGGATGGAAATTTACTCTGTTGGTGATTTCCACGGTGCTTATTGCAGCGGCGGGAAACATCATCAACGATTATTTCGATCAACGCACAGATCGGGTAAATAAGCCGGAAGATATGATAGTTGGGGTGCACGTTAAGAGGCGCATTGCTATGGTGGTGCATCAGTTTTTCAACCTTAGCGGCTTGGCACTCGCCGTGTATGTAGCATGGAGCATTGGTATGTGGAAGTTGAGTATTGTCAGCTTTTTTGCAGCCGGTTCGCTTTGGTTCTACAGCGTGCATTTCAAGCGCGATCTATTTACAGGCAACATCATTATCGCCTTATTAGCCGGATTGGTGCCCCTCTTAGTTGGGATTTATGAGATACCGCTGTTGCTCGATAAGTATGGAGCCGAAGTAGCCGAAGTGTATGCGCAAATGCGGCCCGATGAAGATCCTGCCTCGTATTTCAAGGTAATGTTTTACTTCATTTTGGGCTACTCTGGTTTTGCTTTTCTCTTGAATTTAGTCCGGGAAATACAAAAAGACATGGCCGATGTGAAAGGCGATCTTTACATTCATGCGCGCACTGTTCCCTTAGTTTACGGACTCAAGAGCGCCAAAAAAATCACTGCTGCGCTTATAGTCGTTACCATCATCTTAATCGTTTGGCTACAGCAAACGCTTATCGACGATCTCGTTACCACCATCTACGCTGGTTTGTTTGTTTTAATCCCCATGTTTATTGGGCTTTACTACAACCACCGAGCGGTGCGTCGCCCCCAATTTGTAAAAGCTGGCAATGCTCTGAAGGTGGCCATGCTGGGCGGAATACTCTATAGCGTAGTGCATTACTTCATCTATTACGCCGCGTATTTTGCTTGATCTTAAAGGTCATAAACTCATACTTGCTTCGAAATCGCCGCGTAGGCAAATGCTTATGGAAGGGTTGGATTTACCTTTCGAAATGCGCACAAAAGAAGTGGATGAGGCCTTTTCATCCGAATTAAAGGGCGGTGATATTCCGTTATACCTCTGCAAGAAAAAAGCTGCTGCCTTTCGGGATGAGCTTACCCCGACCGATATATTAATCACAGCCGATACTGTGGTATGGCTCGACGATCGGGTATTCAACAAGCCCGAATCTACAGACGAGGCCGTTGAAATGGTGTTGGCGCTGAGCGGCCGCAGCCATACCGTGTTTACAGCAGTTTGTTTGAGCACCGTGCTTTCAGAAGCTGCGTTCGTCGATGCCGCCACTGTTTATTTTGGTAATGTCACGAAGGCTGAAGCCTCCGCGTATGTTCGCAAATACCAACCATTTGATAAGGCGGGCTCCTACGGCATTCAAGAATGGATAGGCTACATGGCCATCGAAAAAATCGAAGGTTCGTTTTATACAGTTATGGGTTTACCAACACATAGGCTTTACGCCGAACTAAAAGCTATTTTGGCGCTATGAAACTCGATATTCTCGTCATCGCAGCCCATCCCGACGATGCCGAATTAGGTGCTGGCGGGAGCATAGCCAAGGCCATAAAACAAGGTAAAAAAGTCGGTGTTCTCGACTTGACCCGTGGCGAGCTGGGTACACGCGGCACGCCTGAATTAAGGGCGATGGAAGCCGTCGCTGCCAGCAAAATTCTCGGTATTACTGTCCGCGACAACGTTGGTTTAGCCGATGGGTTTTTTCAAAACAATGAAGCATCGCAACGTGCAATTTCTAAATACCTCCGCCTTTATCGACCCGAAATCGTAATTGGAAATGCCATTAGCGATCGCCATCCCGATCATGGGCGGGCTGCGAAACTCGTAAGCGATGCCTGTTTTATCAGCGGCCTTCGCGCGGTGACCGTTGCCGATGGCGAAGGACAGCCGCTTGAAGCTTGGCGGCCACAGGCGGTATACCATTATGTACAGGACGTTTACATTCAGCCCGATTTCGTGGTCGATATAACTGATGAATGGGACATTAAAATGAAATCGATTTTAGCCTACGCCACTCAGTTCAATTTAGAAAAGCATGACGACGGCCCCGTAACTGCTATTTCGACTCCCGAATTTCTCAAAGTAGTGGAGGCTCGAGCTCGCGAATACGGCAGATTGATCGGTACCACATTTGGCGAAGGTTTTACCACCGAGCGACCCATTGGGTTAAGGGATTTGGGGGTTCTACTCTAGAAGCGCGGCATGCTACGTCGCCACCACGTTTCCCCAACCACTGTCCGCGCAACCCGTCGACATGCCAATAACTCATTCCTATTGGCGTCTCTTTTCGTGAATATCTTTTGCACAACGAGAGTTTTGTTTTATTTTTGCGAGTAAAATACGCAATTTGAATGCCGCAGTTACTTTCTAATATTCGCATCGATGTAAGCGACAAGATCTACCTCAAAGATCCCAACAGTAGCGATCTCGGTCGAGCTATACTCCGCGAAGCTTTGCCGCTCATCGATACGCTCGGTATGGAGCGCTTCACTTTCAAAAAGCTATCGGCGGAAATCACCACCACCGAGAGTGCCATATACCGCTATTTCGAAAGCAAGAATAGACTGCTCCTTTATTACCTTTCCTGGTACTGGGCCTGTTTAGAGTACCAGGTCGCTTTCGGTACGGCTAATATAGAATCGAATGATCTTCGCCTGGAAGCTGGCATCCGCATGATTACGGAAGGGCTTAGTTCTTTGGCGAGTGCACCGTTCGACTTAGCACTTTTGCAGCACGTGGTTATTTCGGAATCGCCGAAAGCTTATTGCACCAAGGAAATCGATAATGAGAATAGGGAAGGATTATACAACCATTTTAAGAGTTTGGTGGCTAGGTTATCCATATTGATCAAAGATTTTGCTCCGCATTATGCTTACCCAAATAGCTTGGCCACCCTGCTTATTGAGTCGCTCCAAGGCCAGCTTTTTTTTGCCGAACATTTACCAAGTTTGAGCGATCTTGGCGCTGATGATGAACACCGCTATTTATTTTATAAAGAACTCGTTTTTAGAACCATAGCATAATGGCTGAAGCTGAATATAACCCGGTAGTACCGGTAAAAAGGCTGGGGAGATTTATTCGCTCTGAGCGAAAGATTATGTACCTCATATTGTTCTACGCCCTGATCAATGGTATCATAGTGCTTACTCTACCACTGGGCATACAAGCTATTCTCAATTTTATCTTGGGAGGGCGGGTGTCTTCTTCTTGGTTCATATTGATTGTAATTGTTATCTCGGGTCTCATCGCGTCGGGTGCTATACAGATTGCACAGCTCTCCTTAACGGAAAAATTGCAGCAGCGCATATTTGCTCAGTCTTCCTTTTCGTTTGCCATACGCCTACCGCGAATTAAGATCGACGCCATGCAAAATAGGTACGCACCCGAGATGGTGAACCAATTTTTTGACACGGTGACCCTTCAAAAAGGCATTGCTAAGCTACTCGTCGACTTTCCTACTGCTACGCTTCAAGTGTTTTTTGGACTGATATTGATTTCGGTCTACCATCCCTTTTTCCTGTTTTTCTCAGTAGCGGTCTTGCTTACACTCTATATTCTCTTTCGATACACCATGCCCATAGGTATCGTTACTTCACTCAAAGAGTCAGCTCATAAGTACGAGGTGGCGCATTGGCTCGAAGAGTTGGCTAGGACCATGGGCACCTTTAAGCTGGCTGGAATCACGAATCTGCCGTTGATAAAGGTCGATAAACTCGTCATGGGTTACCTCTACTTTCGTCAAAAGCACTTCGCAATCTTAATGACCCAGTTCCGCACCATGATTGCATTTAAAGTGATAAGTGTCGGAACCCTTCTAATAATGGGAAGTCTTCTCTTGATAGACGGGCAAATAAGTTTGGGGCAATTTGTAGCTGCGGAGATTATCATAATCCTGATTATGAACTCCATCGAGAAACTCATAGTAGGCCTCGAAGATGTGTACGATGTATTAACTTCGGTCGAGAAGATTGGAGCCGTTATAGATCTCCCATTGGAGGAAGAAAAAGTTCGAAACCCTAGAATAATATCGGCTTGTGAAGCCTTTGAAGTAGGAATTGAAGATCTGGGATTTAGCTACCCTGGAACGGAAAGGCGCATCATAAATGGCTTCAATCTTACGGTGAAGGCTGGAGAAAAGATTGCTATAGCCGGTAGAGATGGTAGCGGAAAATCAACGCTTCTCCAACTCATAACAGGGTTGTACGATCATTATCAAGGGCGAATTACTTACAACGGAATTCCGCTTTCGGCTTTGTGTCATGACCATTTGCGTCTAGCCATCGGCGATAATATTTGGCATGAAGCCATCTTTAAAGGAACGCTACGTGAAAATATTACCCTCGGCAAAAAAGGTGTGACCGACGACGAAGTAACAGAAGTTTTAGAAGCTGTGAGCGCGACAGAGCCAATGAATATGCTAGATGACGGTCTTAACACTATGCTCTCTTCGGGCGGCCAAAGAATACCTAAATCATTTGCTGCAAAAATCATTCTGGCACGCGCGGTAGTATATAAGCCGAAACTTATCCTTTTCGAAGACGATACTGCCGCCCTGCATCAATTTGAGCAACGGAAGTTTTTGGATTATTTGTTTTCCCAATCCTTCACCGTTATCGCCACCAGTAATGGAAGTGAGTTTTTGAAGCGTGCACATCGCACCCTTTTTATCGATAAAGGAATGGTGGTATTTGATGGTTCCTACACTGATTTAATAAGCAACGACAGTTATGCTCGATATATCCGATAATAACATCGAAATAGAAGATTATGTCGCAAAGTACGAGAGTCTTGCCGCTGTAGCCGACAACCATCGTCCGATCAAGAAGTTGCGCACGCTCGTTATTGTGTTGGTAGTAGCAATCTTGGCGTTGTTTCTCCCATGGACACAAAACGTGCGCGCACCCGGTCAACTCACCACGCTCTTTCTAGACCAGCGACCACAGACGGTTCAGAGTGTTATACCTGGCAGGATGGAAAAGTGGTACGTCCGCGAAGGTGAATTTGTTAAGAAAGGCGATACGATCTTGCAAATTTCCGAAATCAAGGATGAATATTTTGATCCGAAACTTTTGGAGCGAACAGACTCTCAAATAGAAAGTAAGAAGAGTGCTGCTGTTAACTATAATGAAAAGGCTGAAGCATTGGCTGATCAAATTGCCGCATTGAGCGAATCGAGATTGAACAAACTCGAACAAACGAGAAATAAATTGGTTCAAAATCGGTTGAAAGTAACCAGCGACAGTATTGATTTTACAGCTGCTAAGGTCGATTTCAAGATCGCCGAAGAGCGCTTAGCTCGGATGGAAGAATTATACAAGCAAGGCTTAAAAGCATTGACAGATCTGGAAAGTAGACGACTGAATGTTCAGGAAACAAAGGCCAAGTTAATTGGTGCTGAGAATAAATTACTCACTTCTCGAAATGAATTGCTCAACGCGCGTATCGAGCTCGATGCGGTTGAAAACGACTATGCCGAAAAGATGAGCAAGGCTCGGTCGGATCGCAATTCCGCGTTATCGACCTACTATGATACCGAAGCAGAAGTTGCCAAATTGCAGAATCAGTTTTCGAATTATTCCGTACGATTGGGCAATTATTTCATTACCGCACCTCAAGATGGTTTTGTCACGCAAGCCATTGAAGCCGGTCTTGGCGAAACGATAAAAGAAGGAACAGCCTTGGTGAGTATTATGCCGGCGACCTATGATCTGGCGGTTGAGTTGTATATCGATCCGGTCGATTTTCCGCTTTTGCAAAAAGGCAATATCGTGCGCTTAATTTTTGATGGTTGGCCTGCAATCGTCTTTTCCGGATGGCCGCAATTAAGTAATGGTACATTCGGCGGCGAAGTGATTGCCATCGATAATTTTATCAGTCCTAACGGAAAATACCGGATCTTGGTGGTTCCCGACCCCACTGCGGAGCCGTGGCCGCAAGAACTGCGCGTCGGTTCCGGTACAGATGGTATTCTACTTTTCAAAGACGTGCTGCTGGGGTATGAATTGTGGCGACAGCTCAATGGTTTCCCACCCGATTATTACCGAGATTTAAACGATGCCAAAGCAACTGTTGGTAAGGACGTTGAGCTAAAGCAATGAATCAAAAGTTAACGACATTTTTGATCAGTTTCTTTTGGGTCACGCTGTCTTGCTTTGCACAAGTAGAAGTACCCGATAAGCCGGAGTTGCGTCAATCGGCCAACGCCGATGAGCCTGCATTTCAGCCTTTTATTTCCGACTCTGTACTTACTTATGCCGAGTTTATACGGTGGGTGAGGCAATACCACCCTATGGCACTCTCCGCCGATTATGGTGTCGATTTAGCCGAAGGCAATGTGCGATTGTCGCGGGGATCGTTCGACCCCCTGCTTTACGGTAATTTCCGGACGAAAGAGTACAGCGAAACCGAATACTACGAAGCCCTGCAGGCGGGAATCGAAGTTCCGACCTGGATGGGTATTTCCCTACAGGGTGGATATGAAGACAATGGTGGAGTATTTCTCAATCCGGAATCTACGGTGCCTTCGCGGGGATTATTCAACGCCGGATTGAGTGTGCAACTTGGCAACGGCTTTCTGTTCGATGAGCGCAGAGCTGCGCTTCGCCAAGCGCAACTTGGCGTAGATATGAGTCAAAACGACCGCATCGCCATGCTCAATGCGCTTTATTACGAAGCTACTACGGCCTACTATAGGTGGGCGCTGTTTGATCGTACCTTGCAAATTGCTGAAGATGCACTTGTACTCGCCGCCACCCGATACGAAGGTGTGGTTCAAAGCCATCTGTTGGGCGACTTACCCGCTATCGACACTGTCGAAGCGTACACTCAAGTCCTTACCCGCCTATTTGACTTGCGAGAAGCGCAGAATAATTGGATTGACGCGGCAAATATGGCTTCGGTATACCTGTGGACTGATGAAATCCAGCCTATTATCATTCCGCCGGGTCTGAGACCTGAGCCCCTAACCGAACGAATGGGAAGCGACTCGTTGATCCCTTCTTCTATTACTCCGTTTCATCCCGACTTGCAAAAGCTCAATTTGGAGCGATCGAGTTTTCAAATCGAACGGCGCTTGGCCACCCAATATGTTTTACCAAAGGTTGAGCTCAAATACAATGTACTTGGAGATAACATTAGTCCGGCCAACGCTGAAGACTATTTCAATGAATCGGTCTTTTTCGAAAATAATTACACCTTTGGCGCTAAGGTTGCCGTACCACTTTTCATGCGGGAAGGTCGCGGCAAAATGGCCATGACCCGTGTGAAAATCAATCTTACCACTCTAGAACTCGAGTCCAAGCGCGCTCAGCTTGATGCCAAATTAAATTCCACCTTGGTTAAGCTCGCCAACACCCGCGATCAAGTGAGTATTTTTGTATTGAATGTTGAATTGCTGGAGCGTTTGCTCATAGGAGAGCGGGAACTTTTCAATATTGGAGAGAGCAGCCTTTTTTTGGTGAATAGCAGGGAAACAAAGCTCATTGAAGCACAAGTGAAATTGGTAGACCTGATTGCCAAAGAAAGAATATTATTGGCAGAGACCAGGGTGGTGGCAGGTCTTGGTTTTGTGGAATAATGAAATGACTTTTTTTCTAGAAAGGCACCACAGGTTACCTGAAAAGTTTAATTTTGCACACTTAAAATACACGGTGGTTGTAGCTCAGTCGGTTAGAGCGCCTGATTGTGGTTCAGGAGGTCGTGGGTTCGAACCCCATCTTCCACCCAGCATACCAAAAACCCATTTCCAAAGGAAATGGGTTTTTTTTGTTCCCCAATTTCCGTCGAGCTCGCGCGCAGCGGAAATTGGGGAACAAAAAAACAGGCCTGACTTTTCGGTCAGGCCGCAGTTTTTGACATGCTGATGGCTCCCCTCAGGGTTCATCGCGGCCCTTTGCCGCGATAACCCCATTTGGAGTTAGCTTCGCCCACGCTCGCGTCTCGCGAGTGCGATCTTTGCGGGCGTCTCGCCCCGAACTCAGAATTATTTCAATTTGATAGACAGCATTAACAGCGCGAGAAGTGCACTCCTAATGTCATCCGCGGGTTGCAAATCACCACGTGTATCTCCCCATTTGGATTTATCCGGCCGCGCTCGCGTCTCGCGAGCGGGATCTTTTCGGGCGTCTCGCCCTGAAATCGACATTATTTCAATTTGATAGACAATATCGGCAGCGCGAGAAGTGCACTCATAAAGTCACCCGCGGGATTCGTGCGACGGCATACTAAATTCAAACCAGCGGGATATAGAAGTTTCAGCTACGCAATAACAAGGCACTTGATGCGCGTGAGCGCGGAAGGAAATAATTGTCCCCAGGCTCCGATTACTTCTTTCCGAAGTATCGTTGAAGGCTTTCGCCTTAAGATTCCAAAATTCTCTCAAATCTCTTCCTGTCCAATTTCAGAATATCATCGATAAACCTTACACTTGCGCAGGTGGAAAAATTACAGCGCCGTGCGAAGCGCTTTTCCGCCTAGCCTTTTTTGTTTAGTTTGTTTATTGTTTAGCGAAAGGGTTGTTCTACGGAGCAACCCTTTTGTTTTTGCGCAATAATGTCGGCTAGAGCCCAGAGTAAAGGCTTCCAAGATTATTCAAAAAATTTTGGAGTAGTAAGTTGTTATCCCCGTAATACCAAAACAGGCAATTTAGCCCCGTTCACCATCCGCTTGGTGACCGAACTTCCTAAAAGGGCTTCGAGAAAATTGTGCTTCCGTTGAAAAACAGCTACGATATCGCACTTCTTTGAAGCCGACATTTCATGTATTCCCTGATCCACTTTCTTGTGCACGTGCACGTGGTGGCCTATTTCCTTATTCACGCGTTCTTTCAATTGGTTAACCAATTCAGCGGCGGTCACTTCTTCTTTTGCTGAATCGCTTCCTTCGATCCGTACTACGTCGATTTCGGCATCTGTTAATTTTGCCAAGTCGGTAATGTAGCTTATGCTTTGAGCCGTTTTTACAGGTCTCCCATCGCTCGCTACTAAAATACGTTTAATGGCCTGGTAGCTGAAATTCACGGGTACTGCCAACAAAGGAACATCAGCCGTTTTTGCAGTGGCTGCTGTATGACTGCCGAAGTATTGCTCGGCCAGATCCACTTCACCATCGGTTCCCATTACCACCAATTCATCCAGGTCGCTGTCGGTTAGCGCATTGATGGCTTCCGAAATACTGCCTTCCATAGCCTTATAATGTAACGCATTTTTGGGCTGAACTGATAATTTGCCAACTTTCGATTCGAGCTGCTTGAGCTCTTGATTGGCATTTTCCAATAGGGTATCTTGAATGTTCATCATCACCGCGGAGCCCGTAGCAGGTGTTCCAAAAGCATGAACCACAACCACCTCGCCTCCAATATCATTCGATAATCCAATGGCATATTGGAGGGCGCTGAATGCAGCCTCTGAAAAATCGGTTGGAACAAGTATTCTTCTCATGGTATCAAGATATCGATGGGTGCGAATATACATTCCTTCATTCACCTCCACAACATAGTGGGCATTGTGAAACGATTAAGAACTTGCTGAAATGGGCTTTATATTATCGCTTTTCAATAGCGGTATATTCGCGCCGGGTAGCACCCACGTAAATCTGGCGTGGACGTCCAATCGGCTCCTTATTGGCTACCATTTCCTTCCATTGGGCGATCCATCCTGGAAGGCGACCAATGGCGAAAAGCACGGTAAACATCTCTGTTGGGATACCTATAGCACGGTAAATCATACCGGAATAGAAATCTACGTTCGGGTAGAGTGAGCGCTCGACAAAATAGCTGTCGTTGAGGGCAACTTCTTCGAGTTTTTTGGCGATTTCTAAGCCTTTGTCGTTTACACCAAGCTTACTTAACACATCATCGCACGCTTTTTTGATAATAGTTGCACGCGGATCAAAATTCTTGTAAACCCGATGCCCAAAGCCCATCAGTCGGAAAGGGTCATTTTTATCTTTAGCTTTGTCAATCCATTTTTCAAGATCGCCACCATCGTTGTTAATCTGGTCGATCATCTCAATCACCGCTTGATTTGCTCCTCCGTGCAGTGGTCCCCAAAGTGCAGAAACGCCGGCAGAAATCGATGAGTAAAGATTTGCTTGCGAGGAGCCGACGATACGTACAGTACTAGTTGAGCAATTTTGCTCGTGGTCGGCATGAAGAATTAACAACTTCTCGAGCGCGTCAACAACCACCGGGTCGATACCGTATTTCTCGCTCGGTACGGCAAACATCATGTAGAGGAAATTCTCTGCATAACTCAGACTATTGTCGGGGTAAATATAAGGTTGGCCCTTGCTAGATTTATAGGAGAGCGAAGCTAAGGTTGTAATCTTGGCCATCAACCGATGAATGGTCAGGTCAACTGCTTCGGAAGTGCGGTAAGGGTTTTGCGATTCTGGATAAAAAGTACTCATCGACGAAAGCATCGAAGAGAGAATACCCATGGGGTGGGCATTGCTTGGAAATCCTTCGTAAAAGCGCTTCATATCTTCGTGTATAAGCGTGTGCTTGGTAATGCGCTCTGAAAAACCTTCCATTTGGGCTGCTGTAGGAAGCTCGCCATAAATCAATAAGTAAGAAACTTCAAGGAAGGTCGATTTCTCAGCCAGTTGCTCTATCGGGTAACCGCGGTAATTCAAAACACCTCTCTCCCCATCCAAAAATGTAACTGCTGAAATAGTGCTACCTGTATTTTTGTAACCTGGATCTATCGTAATGAGACCCGTATCGGCGCGAAGATTTGATATGTCAATGGCCACTTCATTTTCGGTACCATAAACTAATGGTAGCTCGTGCGTTTTTCCATTCACGATAAGCTTGGCAGTTTCACTCATTTTGATAACAATTTTAAATTTATGTCTTGGGCGCTCAAATATAGATAAGAAAACTTGTGTGCAAGGAAATTGTGCTCGTTGTGCATTTCAGAATAGCTTCAATTCATATCAGCACTAAACTCGCTGCACTTTGAAGAGCTCATCCAAATTCATGGTTGAGTAGAAAAGGAATCTTAGTTATTTCCTGCCGTGTACTCCTGCCAAGTAGCGGTTTTATAAGCATTATCGCCAAAGTAGGTAAGTACAGGCATAATTTGCGCCGGTGGCTGCATACCCTGCACCGGCGAAAGTATTTGAAAACTTTCGTCCATATATACAATAGTAGGGTAGGCTACTCTGCCATTTACCGGCGCAATAGCCATGGTAAGTTCGTGCGTTCCGTTGCGACCACCCTGCCGAGTTGCATCGTACTGTGGATTGTTAAAAGTCTGTCCGCGGAAAGTGACACTCTCGGGGCTTTCGGCGTCAAACTTAATAGCGTAATAATTATCGTTGATGTATTTCACCACTTTTGGATCCTTAAAGGTGGTGTTGTTCATCGTTTTACAAGGCCCACACCACTGGGTATAAACGTCGATCAATACCTTTTTGGGATTTTTCTCCATCAGTTTTTCTACTTCGCTGATGGAGATCCAATTGACACCCGCCGTTTGAGCCGAGATGTTTAGAGCGAATAACAGGCAGATGCCAAATATTATTGATTTCATGAGTGCGCTTTTGGCAAAAATAAGGAAAGGGGCTTAAAAAGTTTCTTTCACTAAAAAATTATCGACTTAAAGTAAGTTAACGGACACCGTGCATGAGTTTATTCAAGGCACCGGAGAAAATAATAATCAACGCTGCAAAGGCGAGTAACACATAACCAATGGTGCTGAACACTTCCAAATAAGAAGCCAAACCAACAGCCGGGTCGACTGTGCCGTCGCCGCCACTATGACCGCCGGTAGCCGCGGCAATTTTACCGCCTACATAATTTGCTATTGCAAAACTCAGGAACCATCCACCCATCGCCGTAGCGGCAATATTTTTTGGCGAAAGCTTCGTAACCATGCTTAAGCCGATAGGAGATAAGAAAAGCTCGCCCGTAGTATGTAAAAGGTAAAGTACTACCAAAGTTAAAAGTGGAACTTGGAAGTCGGGTCCGACAAACATAAAACCTACTTTAGTAACCAAGAAACCAGCGGCCAATTGGATGATACCGAAGGCAAATTTCAATGGAATACTTGGGTTCTTGCCAATTTTGGAAAGTTTCACCCACATTACTGAAAAGATAGAGCCGAATACGATGATAAAGAAGGGGTTGAAAAACTGAGTCATAGATGCAGGCATCTCCCAGCTACCTACAAATCGATCGACATTTCGATCGGCAAAGAGAGTAAGTGAAGTTCCGGCTTGCTCAAAACAGGCCCAAAAAGCAATATTGATCACCATAAATACGATAAGGGCTATCATTCTATCTCTCCATACTTTTACTTCTTGATCGGCATCGGCCTTGATTCCGGCAGTTATAAGCGAGTAGGCCACGTAAACGAAGAGACCGAGTAAGATATAATCGAGTAGCTCATTTCGGAAGATCAGGAAATAGCACATCGGAATGAGCAACAGGGAGCCGACCGAAATAACTTGTACCCCGGAAAAAGGACCGAGCATTGGTGCGCGACCAGCCGGGGTGATTTCCAGACCTTCTGCTGCGGCATAGTTGTCTCTACCAATGTAGAATATGATTAATCCGAGGAGCATACCAATACCCGCGAGTCCGAAGCCATATTTAAAGCCATATGTTTCTCCCACGTAAGCCACCACGGTGGTTGCCAGCAAGGCTCCCACATTAATGCCAATGTAGAAAATGGTGAAACCAGAATCTCTGCGCGGGTCGCCATCGCTGTAAAGCTTCCCAACGATCGTCGAAATATTGGCTTTGAAATAACCATTACCCACTATCAATGCTCCCATACCAATGAGCAGGAAAGTCTCATTGCCACCCAGAATTAAAAATTCTCCTATTGCCATCAGAACTGCGCCAAGCATCACCGCGTAGCGATATCCCAAATATTTATCGGCCATTTTTCCGCCCAAAATTGGTGCGGCGTAAACAAGGCCGGTGTAAGCTCCATAAATCAGCGACGCTTCTGCATCGCCTTTCATCAGCGATTTGACAAGATAGAGCGTAAGAAGTACGCGCATGCCGTAATAACAAAAGCGCTCCCACATCTCGGAGAAAAAGAGGGTGTAAAGACCTTTCGGCTGACCCAATTCAGGACTTTGAGTCGGGTCAATAATCGCGGTTTCTTCAGGCATAGGTTTCGTTTAGAGTTTAATTGTAGGCGTCCAAATGTAATGAAATAACGTTCCCTTAAAGATTCTCTCTTATGAAGTTGGTCATCTTATTATAGAGATGATAGCGGGTATTGCCACCGTAAATACCGTGATTTTTATTGGGGTAGATAAATAGGTCGAATTGTTTATCGGCGGCGACCAAAGCGTTGATCATTTCCATGGTATTTTGGTAATGCACATTATCGTCGGCCGAACCATGCACCAACAAATACGCGCCCTGGAGTTTTTCGACATGATTAATCGGCGAATTATCGTCGTAGCCCGAAGCATTTTCTTGTGGGGTTTGCATAAAGCGTTCGGTGTAAATACTGTCGTAATAGCGCCAGTTGGTAACGGGTGCTACCGCAATTCCCATTTTAAAATAAGGGGCACCCACTGTCATACAAAGCGAAGTGAGATAGCCGCCGTAGCTCCAGCCCATCATGCCAATCCGGTCTTTGTCGATAAAGGGCAAGGCTCCAAAATATTGGGCGGAGGCCATCATATCTTGAGTTTCGTATTTGCCAAGTTCTTTATAAGTAGTGTGCCTAAAGTCTTTTCCTTTATACATTGTGCCGCGAGGATCTACGGAAATAATAACACACCCTTCCGCAGCTAGCATCTGATGCCAGAAGAAATCATTTCCACCCCATTCATTGTCCACGGTATTGCTGCCGGGACCGCCGTAAATGAAAAACATGGCGGGATAGGCTTTCGTAGAGTCAAAATTAGTCGGCTTGATCATCCAATAGCTCAGCACGTCGCCATTTGGTGTTTGAAAAGTTCCAAATTCCTTCGCAGGTAAATCCATGCCAGCCACTTTATCGCGCAGTTCGGTATTGGTCTCCAAATCGCGAATTTTTGCGCCGCTGGCGTTGTAAAGGGCAAAGGTGGGAGGGCTATTCCAGGCGGAAGATTGCAAAATATAATAGGCATAGCTTTCGCTAAAGAAGGCGTTGTGGCGGCCTGTTGTTGGCGATAATTTGGTGAGGTATTTCGATGTGGCCCCAGTAGCTTTAAACGCCTTTCCACTTTTGCTCGCCGACTTCAAATTTTTTGCATAGGCCAAACTGTAAATCTCTGTTTCAGTAGGACCATTTATAGCCGCGGAGAAGAAAATCTTTCCGTTTACTTCGTCAACTCCATAGAAATCGATCACTTCCCAACTTCCAGCGGTTAGCTGGGCGACTAGTTTGCCTTTGAAATTGAAAACGTAAATATGATTCCAGCCATCTCTTTCCGAATTCCATATAAAGTGATTTCCATCTTTTAAGAATATCAGATTATCGTTGATGTCGATGTAAGTGTCGCTTGTTTCCGAGTAGATTTCCTCGAGCTTCCAGCCTTCTTTTGTCGGTTCGGCTATCACGAAATTCAGTGTGCTTTGATGCCGATTCATAGCCATGAAGCAGAGTTGATTCGACGGCGACCATTTAATACGTGGTATGTATTCGTATTCGCCAGCCCATAAATCCATTAGATTGGTATGCTTCCCGGTAGCGATTTCTACCACATAGATAGCTACCTTCGAGTTTTCTTCCCCTGCTTTCGGATATTTATAGGAATATGTGGAAGGATAGAGTTCCTGATAATACGTAAGGCTAAATTCCTTCACTGCGCTTTCGTCAAATCGGTAATAGGCTACATACTTTCCATCTGGCGACCAATGGAAACCCTTATCGAAACTAAATTCTTCTTCATACACCCAATCTACTGCTCCGTTAATAATCGCTCCGGATTTACCGTCTGTAGTCAGGGCATCGGTAGTGCCTTTGGTAAGATCGGTGAGGTATAGATCATTGTCGCGTACGAAAGCTACCTTATCCGATTGTGGCGATAGGTCGGCGAGCGATTGCTTGGACTCACCTGGATAATCGATGGGTACTATCGCCTTTGAACCGATGTCAAAGACGAAGTAATTTGATTTCGAAGAATGCCGATAGATTGATTCTGTTTCGCTTCCAAGCAGGAGTTTTTTCTCATCGCTATTGAAGCTGTAGCTGTCGAAAGCGATGGTTGATCCGAGCCATTTTAAATCCGAGCTGCGCAGCAAGGTGTCTGTTACGGCCCCCGACTGGTAGCTATATTTTAGAATGTATTGATCTTTCCCCTTTCCAGTGGTAGCCGTGTAATGTAGGCCGTCATTCATACTGCGAATGCCGGTAATTCCCTTGGTGCGATAAGTACCCTGTTTCCATATTTGGTCAAGGGTAATCTGGCTGTCTTGGGCGAAACTGCTCAATCCCAAAGCTGTGAATAAGAAACAGCAAGCGGCGAATCGAAAGGCAGAAAAGGTCATAGTTATGTTCAGAAATGGGCGTGAATATAGAAAATTGGTGCGATTGATAAAGTAAACTGCCAGACAGCGCCTATTTATCTTCGGGCGTGTCTGATTCAAAAAATCAACAGACATTTCTCGTTTTTACGATTTTTCATATATTTGGAATGCTTGGATTATGCGGGAGCGATCATTTATTGTCGTCTCACTCTAAATCACGCTTCCGACGAGATCTCGAGATAGTTTTTCTGTTTCATAGCCCTAAAAACCTACCAAACGTGGCGGGTTTTTAGGTTTAACGGTGCCCATGGGTCGAGAAGGCGGAAGCTAAGTGGCCAGTTATTGCGGTGTATTTCGGATAAAAGGTTTTAATCGCAAATCCTTTTAATCCGTGTTGGCAGCTGTGAGTCGATGAATGCATCGTCTTTGAGCATGTTTGATTTGTTTTAATTCGAGATTCTATTTGGCCTTCACCGCTGCCATCCATCCAAATTCTCTATCCATTTCCTTGAAGATTATGCGCAAAAAAGCATACGCTGGCACGGCAGCGATCATGGCTCCGATTCCACCGATGGTTCCGGCAACTAAAATCACAATAAAAATCTCCAGCGGGTGTGCATCAACGCTGTTTGAGAATATGGTGGGCTGCAATAAATAATTATCGATCATCTGGGTAACAAAGTAAACGATCACTAAGCCGATTAAAGTCCCGCCCATATTGATTTGGAAATTCACTTCTACGGCGTTGGCCGTAATGACAAATAGCGCAAATGTTGCTCCAATCCACGGCCCTAAGTAGGGGATTAAATTCGCCAAGCCACTAAAAACGGCAATCAATAGCGCATTCTTCACACCCAATATGCTCAACCCAATATAAATACAAATACTTACAGCGATCACTTGAACGAGCAATCCAATAAAGTAGCGACTCATCGTGCGGCGTGTATTGACGATGATGCGATCTGCGCTCGGCTCCAATCGGAGGGGCGTGACCAAGTGCAGCAATCTTGATATCATAGCTGGGTCGCTAAGCAGGAAAAAGGTAATGAAGGCCACAGAGAAAAATGCAATTAAGAAATTGCCCAGGACGCCTAGGAAACTGTTTAAGAGCACTGTCACTATGCCTACGTCGAAATTATCGGCAATAAAGGTTGTGAGTTGGCCATCGCCGTAAGCAAAATCATTGTCAAGACTAAGACTCCGGCCTATTTCGTTTGCCCATTGAAATAAGGGAGTGAGCGTTGATTCGATTTGATCGCTATCGAGACTTGCAATTATCTGTCCTTCAGAAATGATAGCTGGAATAAAATAGCCGAGTAATAGAGCGATCAGGCCAATAAGACTAAAAAGCGTGATCATGGCTGCCAGACCACTGGGCATAATTCGTTTGCCTATTCGCGCCCGCATGAGTAAGTTGTAAAGCGGACGGCCTATCAGAGCAAAGATCGTCGAAATGATCAGATAGAGTATAATGGTGCGGCTTGCATAGAGCACATACGCAGCCAAGAAAATGGCAGCCAGTGTGAAGACAATTCGTACAACTTTCGATGCCATGAAATAGAATGTTAAGAAATGTAATAGGCCAATGCCCCGAAGAATAGAAACTGGCAAACCAGAGCAACGATGCCCATTCTAGGCTTATGGACTAGCGGGTAAAACTCAAAAATCAGCGACATTATGGATGCTAAAACAAACCAACCCACATAGTTTTGGAAGGGAATTACCCCATCTGCCCACGACCAAAAACCAAAATGCACGGCCACAGGCTCAATTAAAAAATCGAGGGCAGTAATGAAAGCCGCCGAAACCAACCAACGGAAAGCCATTGGGACTTTCAAGCTGTACGCCAATGAAAAACCGCCCCAAACCACAATTAACCAATTGACGCCAATTATGGGCGGAGCTTCGAAAAACTTCCAGCCCAGTACTTCACCATATTGGTAATTTCCGAAAAGGAGACCAGTTTTCACTCCTGCTATTTCGACCACGTAACCCATTACTGCTATAAAAAGCGCTATAGGCCATGCGGTATGTTTGCCAGGGACCGTATCGATGTATATAATGCCTGCCGTAACAACCAAATTTACGGGTGTAAGAAATACAAACCATTGCGAAAGGGGCGAAACAAATCCAAACGCTCCAATGGTGTGCAATAGCACCAATACGGCGAATCCAAATTTCTTTGATCGGAATTGGTTTTGGCTGGCGGCTTTATTCATGGTGCAATTTCGCTTACTATTTTTCCCGACAACAAACATAATGGAATACCCCCACCGGGGTGCACACTTCCACCGCAGAAATATAGCCCGTCGATCTGCTTGCTGAAATTGGGATGCCGCAGAAAAGCCGCTTGCCAATGATTAGAGCTGGTGCCGTAGAGCGAACCCTTGAAGCTCGACGTGTCCCGGCCTATTTTTGGAGGATCGAGTATGTGCTCCGTTTCAATTAGTGGCTCAATATCACAGTCGAGCATCTTATTGATTTTTGCAATTATGATTCTGCGTGTTTTTTCAGCCAAAGCTTTCCAATCTTGCCCTTCATCGCAAGGCGCATTGATAAGTATAAACCAATTTTCGCAGCCTTCCGGAGCGTCTGCATGTTCGTGTTTTGATGTGATGTTGATATAAACCGTCGGATCATCTCCAATTGTTTTATCTGAGAAGATGGACTTAAATTCCGATTCATACTCATCACTCCAAAGTATGTTGTGCAGGCCGAGTTGCGGAAAAGTTTGCTTCACCCCCCAATAATAGATTAACGCCGAACTCGATCGCTCCTGACGATCGAGATTCGCGGGTGGCGCGACTCCTTTCAAAAGTTTTTGGTAAGTGGGCACTACGTCCATGTTGCTCACCACCATGTCGAAAGGATAAAAGGCCCGGGTCGTTTGAATGCCTTTTACCTTTTTCGCGCTATGCGCTATAGTCTCTACGGCTTCGTTGAATCGAAAATTCACCCCGATATCCGCTGCAAGCCGGTGCAAGCTTTTGGTAATCTGATGCATTCCGCCTTTCGGCAAAAAAGTACCCCAGCGATGCTCTAAGGTGGGGATTACCGTAAGCGTGCCCGGCGCTTGGTACGGATCGCTACCATTATAAGTGGCATATCGGTCGAAGAGCTGCACCAGCTTCGGGTTGCGGAGCAATCGGCTATTAACGCTGTGCATACTGCTGAAAATTCTGGCATTGTAAAGCTGAGCGAAGGATACAAGAGTCGACCAGCGCAGATAGGTTTGCCACCGGTGCAGCGAGCTTCTCAGAAATACCTTTTCGGTGATGTCGTATAGTTCCGACGATTTTTTGAAGTATTTCTCTACCGCCTTTGCCGGAACCCCGAGCACCGATTGGGCTTCACGGGCGAATTTTCCTGAATCAGACCATCCTGAAAAGGTAGTACCATCGGGCCAGAAATATTGACAACCCGGTTCGATTTTTTGGTAATGATAATAATCGCGCGGATTTTTTCCCGCCGATTCGAAGAGACCATCAAGCAAGTGCGGCATGGTAAAAAGCGATGGGCCTGCATCGAAGCGGTAGCCTTCCGATTCAATGGCGTGGAGTTTGCCCCCGGCATGTGCAGCCGCTTCGAACACGGTGACTTCATGGCCTTTGGCGCGCAAATGCACGGCTGCGCTCATTCCGGCTATACCGGCTCCCACTATTCCAACTTTAGCCATCAATCCGTAGTTTTTCCATATCCCGATGTTGGTTATTTGCTATCTGCTTAATGTAGCATTAATGCTCGCCTAACCTGCACTTCATACCGCTGCGGCATCTTTGCGTAAACTCCCATGATGCAGGCGCCGTCGCGTGACTTTCTAAAGTTTAACACTCCCCAAAAGTATCATTTTTCGACGCCGCCACTTTTTTCTCCTTTACCTGAAGAACCATTTTTTAAGCAATCAATTGCGATCTCTTTAATGCGAAAATCATGAAAAAGTTGAAACGCCCCGTCGATTTGGTTGTTATTTCCGATGTTCACTTGGGCACCTATGGCTGCCACGCCAAGGAACTACTTAAATACTTAAAGAGTATAGAGCCGAAGCGACTCATTCTCAACGGCGATATCATTGACATTTGGCAATTCAGCAAACGCTATTGGCCGAAGAGCCACATGAAGGTAATAAAGCACATTACTTCTTTGATCGGCAAAGGAGTGGAAGTGACCTATATCACCGGCAATCACGATGAGATGCTTCGAAAGTTCGTGGGATTCGAATTGGGCACGCTTTCTATTGTAAACAAGGCGATTGTACCGCTCGCAGATGGGACAGCCTGGATATTTCACGGCGATGTGTTTGATGTAACAATGCAGCATAGCAAGTGGTTGGCAAAGCTCGGTGGCGTAGGTTATGATATGCTTATTTTACTCAACCGAGCGGTGAATAATGTTCTACTCAAAACAGGTCGAGGGCGCATTTCACTTTCCAAAAAAATAAAGAATGGAGTGAAAACTGCAGTGGCTTTCATCAATAATTTTGAAGATGTGGTAATGGATATTGCCGCCGATCATGGCTATGCGTACGTGGTATGCGGGCATATCCACCAGCCGATAATAAAGATGAGCCATCGGAAAAATGGCCCGGTGTGCTACCTTAATTCCGGCGATTGGGTCGAAAATCTCACGGCATTGGAATATCACCGTGGCGCATGGAGCATCTACAAATATGAAGATATGCACGCAGAGGAAGAAGAGCTCGACAATGAATGGGAGCTAGAGCTCACCGATGCCATGCTTTTTAAAAACTTGGTGGCCGAGTTCAAAATGATCTCTGCATGAAAGTGCTTTACGCGGTGCAAGGCACTGGGAATGGGCATATAGCCCGAGCGATGGAAATACTTCCGGCTCTCCGCAAACGGGTGCAAGTAGATGTGCTCCTCTCCGGCATGCACAGTGAAATCGATCTCGGTTGTCCGGTAAAATTTCGACTCAAAGGGCTTGGATTTAAATTTGGTCGAAAGGGTGGCGTAGATTATTTTAATACCTGGTGGCACGGCGACATTCCGCAATTTTTGCAAGAGATTAGGCAACTCGACTTGAGCGATTACGATTTGGTGATCAACGATTTTGAGCCTGTTTCGGCATGGGCCGCGCGACAGCAGCACGTACCCTGCGTGGGATTGAGTAATCAGTGCAGCTTGCTCCACACGCGTATTCCAAAACCTACTGGAAAGAAATACCGATTTTCACGATCGGTTCTTCGCCATTATGCGCCCATCGATGCCGCTTACGGCCTTTTTTACGAAAGTGTTGACTCCATGATTTACACGCCAGTGGTAAGGCAAGGTATCCGCCAAATGAAGCGGAGCGATGGCGGCCACTATGTTGTCTATCTCCCATCTTTTAAGGATAGCAAGATCATCGAAGCATTGCTGAATTTTCCCGAAGTGTGTTGGAAAGTTTACGGCAAGCATACCAGGGAAGCCTATCGGTGGGGGAATATTGAGGTGTCTCCAGTGAATCAAACTGCTTTTGAGCTCGATTTGGCTTCGTGCCGTGGTGTGATTTGTGCAGCCGGCTTTGCTACCACTTCCGAAGTGCTTTTCTTGGGTAAGAAGCTGCTCGTCATCCCGATGAAAAGGCAATTTGAGCAAGCATGCAATGTACTGGCCCTTGCCAAATACGGTGTGCCAAGCGTGAAGAATCTGAAACCCAAATCACTCGCAACTTTAGCGCGATGGCTTGCTTCATCGGCTACGGTAGAGGTGCGCTATCCGGAAAACACCCAGCGCATTGTCGATCAGATTTTAAGCGATTTTGCCCTTCAGGAAGCTAGACCGATCCAAGAGATTATGCAAGGGAAGGTTGGGGCGATTAATTTAGTAATCTGCCTACTTTTGCGGCATGTCAGCTTATTCTCCTGCGCATGAGCGCGCTAATGTGATCACGCATCTTATTGGATTTGTATTTGGTCTCGTCGCGCTCCCTTGGGTTTTGATCCGTGCTTATGGGAATGCAGGTGTAAATGGAGAATGGATACTCGGATTAGGGCTATATAGCATCGGATTTTTAATGGTATTTGGGTTTTCGTCGCTCTACCATTTCTACCAGCAACCGGCGCGCAAAACCCTGATGAAGATGTGGGATCACATTAGTATTTACTACCTGATCGCTGGAACGTTTACGCCTTTTATTATGGCCTATGGACAGCCACCCAGTTCCCACTATTTTCTGATGTGGCTTTGGAGTATCGCCTTGGCTGGAACTGTCTTTAAAATATTTTTTACCGGTCGATATCGGCTGATCTCTACGGCGCTTTATGTCGCTATGGGGTGGATGGTGCTCTTCGCGCCTCATCCGTTTAAGGAAAACCTACCCGATGATCAGTTTTTTTGGATCGCGGTCGGAGGAGCGAGTTATACCATAGGCGTGATTTTTTATCTGGTGAAAAAGATACCTTATCATCACGCTATATGGCATGTGTTTGTGCTGGGAGGAGCACTGTGTCATTTTATTGGAATATGGAGAATGGTCGAAAACGCGGTTTAAGACTGGTTGCACTGATTGGCATCAGAGCAATTGTATTTTTCCGTTTCTCAGGCTTTCCTTTGTTTCCTATTCCGCTCGTAATCACTAAAAATCCATTCTCCAAGCCCGCTCAACCCTGTGTAGATGGCTCGCCCTTTATTCGCTTCGGTGAAATCTTCCACAAATTGCTGTAAGTAAGGGTCTTCGGCTATCATGAAGGTCGTAATTCCAATGTTGATCTTCCGGCACTCTGCGGCCAAATTATGGCATTTGGTGGTGATCACCGGGTCGAGGCCAAAGCTGTTTTTATAATAGCCGTCCTTGGTTTTTAGACAGCTCGGCTTACCGTCTGTGATCATGAAGATTTGCTTATTCAGGTTCTTCCTCCTCCTCAAAATGTCCATAGAAAGTTGCAATCCGGCTACGGTATTGGTATGAAAGGGGCCGACTTTTAAATAAGGCAGGTCTTTGATGTCAATTTGCCAGGCATCATTCCCAAATACAACCAAGTCGAGGGTATCCTTCGGATAACGGGTGGTGATAAATTCTGAGAGCGCCATGGCCACCTTCTTAGCTGGGGTAATCCGGTCTTCGCCATACAAGATCATGGAGTGGGAGATGTCGATCATCAAAACCGTAGACGAGGAGGCTTTGTATTCCGACTCGTTGATTTCCAAATCGCTCTCCATAAGTGAGAACTCTTCGATACCCCCGCGAATTTGCGCATTGCGAATGCTATTGGTAAAATCTATTTCATCGAGCCGATCGCCAAATTGAAAGTCCCGCCTGTCGCCGGTAGGTTCATCGCCTTGACCATTGAGATTAGTGCGGTGGCCGCCCCGTGTACCTTTCTTGAGCTTTCCGAATACCTGGTCGAGCGAGCGCTTGCGTATGGCTTGTTCACTTTTCGCCGAAAGGCCGCCCCCATTGCCGTCGCCCTTTTCGCGGAGATATCCTTTGGCATAAAGGTCGGCTACAAAATCATCGATGGTGTATTCATCGGTGGTTAGTTTATGTTCTTTGTCTATTTCGCGCAACCAGTCAATGGCCTCGTCCACATCGCCCGAAGTATGAGTAACGAGTTCGAGAAAAATGGGCAAAAGTTTCTCGAAGGGCGTTCGTTTATCTTTTTCGGCAATGTATTCGGTGAAATGGTATCCAAGCATAATTTAAAGGTAATAGCTATCGAACACAAAACGGGTAAACCGCTCACCTTGTTTTGAACGGAGGCTAAATTTCTATGGTTAGTTTTGCAATATGATTAAAGACAGTACCAATTTTGCCCAATTTATTGAAACCTGGCTGGTAGATAACATCGGCGTGGCTGAAGGCAATACGCAGCTGGTTAAAATGGTAATCCTTTTTGGCGCAATGTTAATGCTAGCCATCGTAATGTGGATTATAGGCCATGCATTAGTCAACCGCATTGTGAAGCGGCTTGTATCAAAGACCGATACCCAATTTGACGATGCGCTCTTTGAGCGCGGGGTTTTCCGAAAGCTCGGCCACCTGGTCCCTATATCTGTAATCTTTCTGTTCACTCCGATAGCGCTTACGGACTACCCGGAGTGGGTGCCGGCGGTGGAGCGCCTGGCCGATATCCTTTTGGCATTTTTTGTAATTCGAGCCATCAGCTCATTTATTTCCGCTTTGCGCATCCACCTTTCCCGATCCGAAAAGTACCGAGATAAGCCTATATCCAGTTTTGCACAACTTGCCAAAATTTTGCTCTGGATGGTGGGTATCATTCTCATTATATCGCTCATTATTGGCAAAAACCCCATCTATCTTTTTAGCGCTCTCGGTGCCGTTTCGGCAGTGCTATTGTTGATTTTTAAAGATACCATACTCGGATTTATGGCGAGCATTCAGCTTACTATTAATGATATGATTCGCATTGGCGATTGGGTGTCGGTGCCGAAATACGAAGCCGATGGCGACGTGATGGAGATTAATCTAACCACAATCAAAATCCGCAATTTCGACAATACGATTTCGACAGTTCCCACCTATTTTTTTGTAGCCGACAGTTTTACTAATTGGCGGGGAATGCAGGAGAGCGGTGGCCGTCGAATCAAGCGCCCCATCTTTATTAAAATATCGAGCGTAAAGCTCGCTGATGAAGCAATGCTAAAACGCTTTGAACGGATCGAACTCGCACGACCACATATTGTGAAAAAGCGGGCAGATATTGCCCGACACAATGAAGAAACAAAGGCCGATACAGCAGCTTCTATAGTAAACGGGCGCCGGATGACCAACCTGGGAATATTTCGAGCGTACGCTTTGAACTACATTTCCAAAAACCCCAATATAAATCAGGATATGACGCGTATGGTGCGCCAATTGGCAACCACTCCTAATGGCATTCCGATGGAAATTTACTGCTTCTCGACGCTTAAATCTTGGGTAGAGTATGAGGGTGTACAAGCCGATATATTCGACCATCTTTTCGCGGTGGTCCCTCAATTTGACCTTGAAGTATTTGAGAATCCCGCAGGAGCTGATTTTAAACGAATAATAAATTAAACCATGAACAATCGAATAGGTAACCACGAAATAGATTACCGCATTATAGGCGAAGAGCTCCAATGCGTAGAAATTGAACTCGATCCGCAAGAAACAGTCATTGCCGAAGCCGGATCGCTAATGATGATGGACGATGGCATAGAAATGACGACGATTTTTGGCGATGGTGCGAACAAATCGCAGGGGCTCTTCGACAAGTTTCTTTCAGCCGGAAAGCGCGTACTCACAGGCGAAAGTCTTTTTTTAACAGCTTACACCAATCGCGGATATGGAAAGCGACACGTTACCTTCGCATCGCCCTATCCCGGTAAGGTACGTGCTTTCGATCTCTCGCGTATGGGCGGAAAAGTAGTCTGTCAGAAAGATGCTTTTCTCTGCGCGGCCAGGGGCGTTTCGGTTGGTATCGAATTTCAGAAAAGAATCGGAGTCGGTCTTTTTGGCGGCGAAGGCTTCATCATGCAAAAACTGGAAGGCGATGGCTTGGCATTTGTACATGCCGGTGGTATGGTCATCGAGCGTCAGCTTAACCACGGCGAAGTGCTGCGGGTAGATACGGGCTGCTTAGTCGCTTTTACGCAAGGCGTAGATTATAATATCGAGATGGTTAAAGGCATTCGAAATGCTGTTTTTGGTGGCGAAGGATTATTTCTTGCAACGCTCCGCGGTCCTGGCACGGTCTTTATTCAAAGCATGCCTTTCAGCCGGTTGGCCGATAAGATTATCAGTGCCGCTCCGCAAATGGGAGGCAGACGAAAAGGAGAGGGAAGTATTCTCGGCGGGTTGGGCGATTTACTCGACGGCGATAATCGACTTTAATTCTTCAGCGGTGCGGGCATCCCGTACTTATCGATGAGGTAAATGAGTGATGTAATTGCCGCGGCACCAAGTTGCAATTCGCGTTCGTTCACGTTTTCAAACACGTCGTTGGCGGTGTGGTGAACGTCGAAATAGCGCTGAGAATCGGGTACAAACCCGATGAGCGTGGCTCCTGTTTCCCGCAGGGGTGTAATATCTACGCCGCCATACCCGGCCTTGATAAAGTTTATACCGTACGGTTCAAAAAGCGGCAACCATTGTTGGATATGTGCCAAATTGGTGCGGCTTCCGTCCACTGTAAACCCGCGAGGTGTGAATCCACCCCGGTCGCTTTCCAAAGCAGCTATATGTTTTTCGCCTTTTGCTGTGCTCGCCAAGGCGTATGCTCCGCCGCCGCGAGCGCCGTTTTCTTCGTTCATAAAAAACACGCAGCGAATGGTATGCTTTGGCTTTATGCCCGTAGCCTTAATGAGTCGTAGCATCTCGAGCGCTTGAATTACTCCGGCACCATCGTCGTGGGCACCTTCGCCCACATCCCAGCTGTCGAGATGGCCGCCTACGGTTATTACTTTTTCGGGAAATTGGCTACCTGTAATCTCCGCAATCACATTATGCGATTCCTTGTCGGGATACATTTGGCAATGCGACTCGAGCTCTAATTGAAGATGGGGATTTTTTTCCAGCATATGCGATAGGCGGTAAGCGGAGTTGGTGCTCAGCGCCATGGCTGGAATTTTTGGAATACTATCAGCGTAAGCCATTACGCCTGTGTGGGGAAAATCGTCGGCACGCAGGCCTGCCGATCGCATTACAAAGGCGATGGCTCCCCGCTCGGCTGCAATGGAAGCACCTCGCACCCGCCCGCTGGCACAGCTCCCATACGCTCCAAAAGTATCGATGAGTTTTGCATTCATTGGTTGATTGAGAAAGACAATTTTCCCTTCCGTTTCTGCACTTTCGGCATCTGTTAAAGCTTGTAAGGAAGCAAACGAAACAATCTCTCCGCGAATGATACCATCGGTGGCAACACTAAAGCCAAGTGAAAGGGCATCGAAAGCTATGCTGTCGCCAACGGCTGCGCATCGATCTACTCCGCCGCGATCCCAGTGGGGCACCGTCACCGGCTCCAGCCACACCTTGTCGAAGCCATAAGTCTGCATTTTCTCATAGGACCAGTTTACGGCCTTTTCGGCATTTTCAGACCCGCTCAACCGCGCACCGACGTCTTTGCAAAGCTGCCGCAAGTTTTCATACCCTTCGCCTTCCATCAATGCTTCGTCGTATATTTTTCGAAGTACGAGGCTATCGGTTTGCCCAATAGCTACGAAACTGGTGGAGCCGATTAGTAAGGTCAGGATAATTATTCTTAGCATGGCTCAAATAACGGCATTCAAAAAGGAATAATTTTTCGGTCAGGCCAGTTCGAATGAATGTAAATTTGCCCTACCAATGTATCTCTATGAAATTTGACTTAAGTGAAGTAAGCGCGGTGATTCGCGCCCGCCGCACCATATATCCCGAACAATATACCGACCGCGTAGTGCAGCGCGAAATGGTAGAACGGATGATTAACAATGCCATTTGGGCGCCGACTCATGGTAAAACTCAGCCATGGCGATTCAAAGTTTACAGCGGTGCGGGCCGCGAAAGCCTGAAGGCCATCGTTCAAAACCTTTACGAAACCCATACTCCGGCAGAGAAGCAAAGCCCGGCAGCGCTGGGACGTATGCTGGATCGAATTGACAAGACATCGGTTTTAATTGCTTTGGTGATGTCTCGATCGGAAGAAGGAAAAATCCCAGAGATCGAAGAAGTGGAAGCCGTGGCATGCGCTGCTCAAAATTTACTCCTTACGGCTACAGCTTATGGCTTAGGAGCATTCTGGTCAACTCCCGGGTTTTTGTCCAAACCAGATGCTACTGCCGCTTTTGGTTATAAAGCCGATGACAAGGTTTTGGGATTGATTTATTTGGGTTACCCTTCTGTCGAATGGCCGGAAAGCCATCGAAAACCCTTGGAATATGTGACCGAATGGGTAGAGTGAAATGGGAGAAATCCATTATTCAAATTACGAGCGCCACGGAGTCCAAAGGGGTTATATCGTATTCTACTTTATCGGCATGGAACCTGCAAATTATTTTGAAGCGCTCCTCATCAAAGCCGGCATCGAATATGAAAGGGGACAAAGCGCTAATATTCTAAAGCGCCACCTTTTTGGTGTTCACCAACGCGACGAAAAAACGGCCAAGGAGCTGAACGACGAAACGGGCAAACACTTCCAGAAACCTTTTTTAGGAACGAGAAAGATCGCCAATTTTATCATTTTGTTTACCTTGTTGGCCTGTTTACTGGCTTTGGCCGGTTATTTTTTGTCGCATTGAGAAACACTATCCACGCGGTTGCCGTATGCCCCGTACCAACCCTTAAACTCCCCACCATGCGTGGTACCTTATTAATCGCCATCTTCTTCGGCAGTATTTCGCTTTTTGCGAATGATCCAGATTCTGAAAAAACGCCCCGCGATACGGCTTCGGCTGTAGTGGTGTACGACGCCGAAGTGAAATTTCTGCCGTCCATTGCCTATCGCCCCGCCGATTACACGTCGATGATCGACTCGCTGTTACTTTTGGAGCGGGTGCCGCTTTCGCTTATCAATCAGTTAAGCATTTACCGCATGCTCTCGGCTTATGAAAGCGATGCGCTCAGCAACGTCATAGACAGTATTTTTGATACTAACAACGTTCCGCAGCCCACGCTGAATGCGGTTAATCTTTACCTTACGGCCATTGATCAAGAGCTTACGGCGCCGCATGGTTTTGCTGCTTTTGCTCCACAAGGCACATCGCCTTTTCCCGCCAGCGGTTTCTACGACGATTGGAATACAGCAGTCCCAAATCCTATACGAAACAGCTTGGCGACCTTCGATTCTACCTTGCAATTGCTGCTTGTCGACGATCAACAGAACTGTGGATTTTACCCGCCCTTTCGAGGGGTAGTTACATCTAATTTTGGATGGCGGTATGGCCGCAATCACAACGGCATCGACATCGATCTCGAAGTTTGGGATCCCGTGCATTCAGCTTTTCCGGGCGTGGTACGCCTTGCCAAATTTTACGAAGGCTTCGGAAGAGTGGTCGTAGTGCGCCATCACAATGGATTGGAAACCATTTATGCCCATCTGCATCGCTTCAGCGTGAAGGCAGGGCAGGAAGTAGAAGCCGGCGACGTTGTGGGATTGGGGGGTAGTTCTGGAAATTCGACTGGTAGCCACCTTCATTTCGAGATTCGTTTTCAGGGGGTTCCGATAAAACCATCACAGGTTATCGACTTCCGAACCCATGAATTGCGCTCACCGGTCATTAATTTAGCTCGAAGCGGGGCTTTCCTCGCAGCAGCGCCAGCGGGGCAAGTAATCTATGAAGTACAGAATGGTGACTACCTTTACAAAATTGCAGGCCAATTTGGGGTTTCTGTTAGCGATATTTGTACCCTCAATGGCATCAATCCTAAGTCGGGACTGAAGGCGGGTCAAAAGCTAATTGTTGGAACATAAGTCATTCCTTTCTTTTTTATTCTTCGGTTGTTTAGCCGTTTCTTTTGATGCGCACGCTCAAAACGGTGATGATCGGCGCGAACCGGTAACCGTTACCGCTGGCATCGAGCTGCGCGGCTTGGTGCCCCTGTCTTTTTTTACGATGGATTCCGTGGTATTGCGCGAACCCGGTAATCAATTTGAAGCCGTGTACCGCTATAAGGGTGGTCTCGGTTTTGGCGGCGTTGTGAGGGTGAAGCTCAGCAATTTTTGGAACATCGAAACAGGTCTCTACTACACGCGCAGGCGTTTTGAATACGAAGTGCGCGACGCAACAGTCGATTTTAAGGAATCTACTGAAATCAGAATCATTGGATATGAAGTGCCCATAAAAGGGTTGGTGTACATCCGAATGGGCAAGCAGATTTATATGAATGTTGCCCTTGGTGTTTCAGCCGATTTCTTTGCCAGCGACGTAATGGATATCGAACGTAATTATAATGTGCAGGCGTTTAAGCTCAATTGGATACGCGGAGCAGTGCTTGGAGCCGTAGGTGTTGAATTCCGTACTGATGAAGATGGCTCCTTTTATATCGGCGGCGGTATTCATCAGGCTTTCGGAGACATCTTTTCTACGCAGGTCAATTATTTCCGCGATAATACCCCACCCGCCTACTTCTCAAATGGGGTTCTGGATGGTAACTACTTTTCGATTGATTTCAAATATTTCTTTCCTGTCAAAGAGTCTAAAAAGCCCAAAGTGAACTATGTCAGACCGGATTGGAAAAATATGAAATAGGTAAAAGCCCGGTCTATTCGAGCAGTGTGATAAATCCTGTTTTGATCATTGTAGATTGCGCACACTGATCACGGTATTTTAAAATGTATACGAAAGAACCGTTCGATGCTTTTTCCCCTGATCCTTCCGTATATATGCCATCCCAACTTTGGTAAACTTGATCGGTTTCAAAAACGCTTCGGCCCCATCGATCAATAATGATTAAGTTGAAATAGTCCAGAGGTTCTCCATTTATCCTGAACTCATCGTTCCGCCCATCACCATTTGGAGTAAAAACGTTTGGTATCTCCAAGTTTGGGTCGTCGTCCAGTGGATTTACCAAGAGACTGTCATTCTGATTGCAACCCAATATATCGGTCGCTACAAACGGGTAATAACCAGGCTCGGACGCAAGAAAGACAAAGCCTTCCTGGCCGTTGTCCCAACTAACGTTTTCAATGATTTCAAATTCGTCATTGAAATTAATCTCTGTTGGTATGCCTGTACAAATAGAATCGATAAAAAAGAGGGGTAATTGAACACCTTGAGATATATTAACCACATCGCTTTCGACGCATCCGCGGTAGGAAGCCACGATTTCATATTCTCCACTTTCCGTTACAAAGATAACGGGCTCCTGAGATAGACCGCCGTTCCATAAATAGGTAGCATCTGCATAAATACTCGTTGCGTCGAGTTCCACTCCATCGTCGTAGTGGCAAATGACCACTGAAGGCGGAAACTCAATACCCAAGGTGGAAACCAACTCAACGGTCGCATTTGCCGTGAAAACATTTTGACATACCGGGTCCGATATTTCTACTTGTACAAGGTACGCCCCTGGAATGGTAGCCTGGCCTTGATAAATCAGTTCAAGGCTGGTGGGAATGCCATTTAAATACCATTGTATGGAATCTACCGGTCCGTTGGGGTTTACGCTTGCCAAAAATTCTAATTGATTGCAACTTCCTATTTGTGAGATAGTTATTTCTGGATTTAGAACCGGTGGCTCAGGAAATTCTATTTGTAAGATTAACGTGTCGCTTTCATTACACGTTCCTTCGCCAAAGGCAATAAGCTCTATGGTTTGAGTTCCCCCCGTTGAATAGGTGTAGACAAAATTTTCAGTCGAATTTAAAAATGTGCCATCACCCATATTCCAATTATATATGTCGGCGTTATTGGTTTGATTTATCACCCCTACCGTGAACGATTCGCAAAAATCGACAACAGTGAGAACAAATTGACTTGTGACAAAAGGGGAGACGTCGATGATTTCTTCTGCTACTTGCGATTGATTGCAAGCCGCACTTGTCGATGTAAGGACTACCAAATAGTTCCCCGTCTGGTCATATGTATGTACTGGATTTTCTTCATTTGTAAGTGTCCCATCTCCTAAACTCCATTGATACACTTCGTCACCGGGGCCAACAGATGTGTTGGTAAATAAAATTTCTAGCGTTTCGCAGTCTACTTGGTATTCAAAAGAAGCTTCAAAATCTACTTCTGGGTATATAATAAATGGGATAAGTGCGGTGTCTCTAAGGTTGCACGATTCAGGATCGAAAACCACTAACTGCACAAGGTATTCGCCAGGAGCGGTAAAAATATGGCTGGGCTCAAACTCTTCACTTGTCGCACCATCACCAAATGTCCAAGAAAAAGTTTGGCCTTCGCTGTAATTTTGGAACTGGACAGTGTGCGGCGCACAGCCTGATAATTGTCCGGCTGCCGTGGCAGCTGCAATTACTGATTCTATTTCGAAATCAATTTTAAATATACCCACATCCCAGCTTCCAGATTGATTGGTAGCGAAAGCATTGCTGGTAGTATTGAAGCCACCTCCAGAACAAACGCCTTGATAAACAATACCTTTTCGGTCAAATCTACTGGTGCCGCCATCCACGTGGTCACCCGTGTAATAAGTTCCGTAAACAAAATCGGTCATGTCGGGTTCGAAGACGCCTACGTAAAAGCCACCGCTCGGTATTATTGCATCGGGCGAAGCAACGAAAGTGTCGCCAACCCCAAAGGCAGAGATATAAATGTTGTTGCATAAATCGACCATAAACGCCACCGGATTCCCGCTGGCTTGTTGAGACGTACTGAGATACGACGTTACGAGTTTTTCCGAAAGGTCGCCGCTCATTTTATGAACCAGAATATTTCCCTGCCCTGTACCCCATACTCCGGGAGTAATAGTCCATTGACCTTCGCTCGCCATGTAAATCCATATATCTTCATTGCTATCGAGGTCGAGGAATAGACCTGCATCATTCCCAGACGAACCTAGATAGGTGGACTGATTTACATTAGCGCCATCGGGACTAATAATGGAAACAAAAGCGTCGCCACCGCCGCCTGACCACGTAGAACTGTAGGCTCCGCTGGTGAGCGGAAAACCAGTAGGGCCACCTGGACCGCTAGCAGAGATTCCACCGGTGATTACCACATCAAAATTGTCCTTCACACGCACACCAAAGGCCATATCTCCGCCGGAAGAACCAATAAAAGATGACCATTCCAGAATGGATAGATTTGGCGAAAGCTTGAAAATAACCCCGTCCTGTCCTGCGCTTTTTACGGTTTGAAAGGCACCTGCGGTAGTCGGGAAATCTACGGATTGGGAGCAATTGGCGACATATATATTTCCGTTGATATCTGCAATTATCTCACCCCTTCTACCACTAAATCCGAATCCGCCGTTATTATTATTAAAGCCGTCGCCTCCAGAACCTCCCATGTAGGTGGAACCTATCAGCGATGTGCCGTCTGCAGAGAAGCCGCTTATAAAAATGTCTTCCTGGCCACCATAATTGGATTGAAAGGCATTGGGCGTTGTAGGCAAATTGGAGGAAGTAGTTGAACCCATCACATAGAGTTCATTGTTCAGATTGGATACGATGCTGTGGGGATGATCTCCTTCATTTCCGCCAACAAAACTTGCAAATATCAATGCGCTACCGTCGGGTACGAGCTTACTGATACACGCATCAATACTCCCTCCACCAAAGGAAACTTGCACGGCTCCAGCCGTAACAGGGTAGCTTGAATTAAATGAAATTCCGTGGGTGTAGATATTTCCGGCAATATCATAAGCTGCTCCGTGGCCAAAATTCATTCCGGAACTTGTGCCGGTAAGCGTAGATGCCACTAAAATTGGATCAATGATCAGGGGTAAAGAGGTATCATATCCCTTTGGGAAGCTAAAGCCAAAGCCATTTTTTGTCCGGATATATTTACTCTGGATTTCCACCTGTTGGCCATTGATGATTTGATATGCCAAGGGCATAGATTCGAAAATTTCGCCAAGGCTAGTTTCTATGGTAAGCTGATCGCCTGTCATTGATACTTTATCGGCTCCTTCGTAAAAAAATTCTACAATTGCAGGATCAGCCCCTGGAGCCACTACGAAATCGTATTTGAACTTACTCCATTTTGAAGATGCTTCTATATGAATGCCCGGATAAACTTCCGTCGAGCGGAGTTGGCTATATAGCGGAACTTTTGGCTTCCACCGTTTTTGATCTGATCCCAAATAATAATTGTGGTAGGCTTTTTGTGCGTCTTTTCCATTGTATGCAATTGAATTTCCATTGTGAAAGCGCAACTTTAACACGTGTGCATTGCGATAAAGGGGTAAATCACTAAATCCGGTGCCATCTATGTTATGAGGCACCGATTCCTGAATGAGATACGTGAAGCCTTCGTCATCCGCAAAAATAACCAAGTCTCCAATCGTCATTCGATGCGAAAAATCACCATCCCATTGACCGAGATTTGGCACAAAGACAGGATCTCCTTCGTGAGCCGTAAGAGATGGAATAACTAAAAAGGAGAGAGAAGAAAGAAGTAGCGCTCTCGCATTAGATTTTAGCCTGCAATTAGTCATGGTTAAAAATGTTGGATATGAGATAAATGTAATACAAACCCCAGATATCCAATTTAGGATAATTGGAGATTAGCGAATAAATGGTTTTATAAAACTCGGGATAATTGAATTCTTAAGGAGCTAAGTCGCAAGCTAATTGAACGAGTTTTTCATAAGCCTGAGTAGAGTATTCTCCATCCATTAAAATTGGAGAGGTCGAATCGGCAGGGCTTTTACCAAAGAAAGTCTTCCCTTTCGTACATCATCCTACATATTTCTGCGCGGACAGGGATACAAACATGCCACATAAAAAGGGGTTTTGAGAAAGTTGTTAGCGTTCTTATTTGGCTCTTTACCTTTTCTATACTTAAATTGCAGCTTCAAGAAACGATGAGATGATGAAGAAAATTTTGTCCTTTGCTTTAGCTAATTTCGCGATGACCAGTTTTGCGGCCACGGTTACCTTTCAAGTAAATATGAACGGCTACTCCGGTTTCAGCGGTCTTGCGGTGAGCGGAACTTTCAATAACTGGTGTGGCAATTGCAACCTGATGTCCGATTCGGATGGTGACGGCATTTGGTCAGCGACGGTTGCTATTCCAGATGGATCCATTCAGTATAAATTCAGCTTTGGCAATTGGGCAGGCCAAGAAAATCTGACATCGGCTGCCGGCTGTGTGGCATTCGACGGTCCCTTTGTAAACCGGCAATACAACGCGCAGGGAAATGCGACGATGACACCAGTTTGTTGGGGACTTTGCACAAATTGTCTAGCACCGGATACCGATATTTGGGAGCTTTCCTGGTCGGATGAATTCGATGGCACCTCGCTTGATTTGAACACATGGACGCATGAGTTTGGAGCGAGCGGTTGGGGCAATAATGAGCTCCAAAACTATACATCGCATCCCGGCAATCTCTCGGTAGCTGATGGAATGCTAACTATTAGTGCTCGTCAAAATTCGCCTGGAAACTACACGTCTGCTCGAATAATAACCAATAACAAGGTGGAGTTGAAGTACGGCAAGATCGAAGGCCGAATTAAAGTTCCAACTGGTCAAGGAATTTGGCCAGCATTTTGGATGTTGGGCGCTAATTTTGAATCTGTAAGTTGGCCTGATTGCGGCGAGATCGACATTATGGAGCATGTAAACAATGA
>Ga0105045_10000080_pt1 | contig 49247 bp, 53 predicted proteins | sample MAT02_FD_78089 | JGI IMG/M metagenome (GOLD analysis project Ga0105045, IMG submission 78089) | Freshwater microbial communities from Lake Fryxell liftoff mats and glacier meltwater in Antarctica - MAT-02 (megahit assembly) | ecosystem: Environmental > Aquatic > Freshwater > Ice > Liftoff...
CGGGTTCAGCCGCATCGGGTTCAGCCGGATCGGGCTCAGTCGCATCAGGCGCGGTCGCGTCGTTCAAGATGGCGCCGCCGTTATCCGCAATCCTGTCTAAAGCGGCGTCAGCGTTTTCCTCATAGGCGTCCGGGGCATCCATTTCCGATGAGCCAGGATCAGGCTTGACGTCGAGCGGCGGGTTGGCAATGGACCCGGGTTCCTCAGCTATCGACTGATGCTCGGAAGGTGCTACGTCCATCAGCGCGTCGGGCGCATGGATCAACGGGCCAATGCGGCTCAATACATCTTGTCCCGGCGCTGAAGCGACCGATTCGCGATCATCGTCCTGTTCGTCCTGGGCCTCGGACGGTTCTGCCAGCCCGGCATTTTCGGCCGCGGCATCGAAAGAGCGGAAAATTTCATCCGGCAGCGGCGGGGTGACCAGGGGCGGATTGACCGCCAAGCGGATGCGCGCGAGTTTGGCGGCAACGCGGTCGGGGATCACGTCCTGCAGCGAAGGTTCAACCGGGGCCGGGCTTGTGGCAGCCTTGCCCTTGACACCGTACACGCCCGTGCCGACCGGCCGAGAGGCAGGTTCCGCTGGCGCCGCCTTGGCCAAGGGGTCCTGCGGCCGCAGAAAGACGCCGTTGTCATGCACCTTGCTGTCAACAAGGCGCGCAACTTCCCGTTCGGCGATTCGGTGCAGCATGGCGGCATCTGGCTGGGCAGGTTCGGCGCCGAAGTAGCGATCTTCGGCCGCCAGGTCGCGGAAATATTCAGCGATCGCCTTCATCGTGTTGAAGGGATCATCAAAGCCTTCCAGCGTGCAGCTGAAAGTGCCGTAAGACACCGTTAGGATTTTGCTTTCACTGGTCATAACCGGACAACCTTTCGCCAAGCTCTGTATCGTATTCTACGCCCAGACTGACCTAATGCATGGACAGACCGGGGTAATTTGATGGATTGATTGTGGCCGGACCCTAAGAATCCTGCCTTAATTGGATACAGTTTTACATGGAATCGCCGATTGTCCAGTCAACACAGGGCATAACGCTTGCCGGAGGGGGGCCCTTTACCGCCTTTGACCTGCGATTTTCCCTTGCCCGCGCCCCTGTTGCTGTGGCGGTTGATGGTGGCGCAGACCGGCTTTTGCGGCTGGGCGTCATGCCCGAGGCGGTAATCGGCGACTTCGATTCGCTGTCGATCGCGGCCCGGGCGGATATTCCGCTGTCGCGTCAACACCCAGTAGCCGAACAGCAAAGCACCGATTTCGACAAGGCGCTGCGGTTTGTTGCGGCGCCGATCGTGCTGGCACTTGGCTTTGCCGGGGCGCGGCTGGATCACGGACTGGCGGCCTTCAACACGCTGGTCGCCCGGGCCGAGCGGCGCTGCATCCTGATCGGGCCAAAGGACCTGGCCTTTGCCGCCCCATCCACTGTCGACCTCAGCTTGCGACCCGGCGACGTGCTGTCGCTGTTCCCGATGGCCCGGGTGACAGGGCAAAGCACCGGGCTGGAATGGCCAATCTCGGGGCTGGAGTTTGCGCCGGACGGCAGGATCGGCACCTCGAACCGGGTCGTGTTACCGAGCGTGAAGCTGCGGTTCGACGTGCCCGGAATGCTGGTCATCCTGCCGCGCCGGCGGCTGGACGCGGCGATCAGTGCGTTGACGGCAGCCGAGTGATGCGGGCGGCCAGACGCTCGCGGTGGATCATGTAAAGGCCCGCGGCGACGATGACCACTATGCCGGTCCAGGTCGTCGCATTCGGAAAGTCGCCGAAGATCAGGTAGCCAAGGGCGACGGCCACCACGATCTCGGAATAATGCAGCGGCGCCAGGGTGGCGGATGGTGCGTATTTCAGCGCATAGGTTATCGACATGTGGCTGACGGCGGCCCAGAATCCCACCCCGACCAGCCAAAGCCAGTTGGGGCCCGCAGGCCAAACCGGATCAAGCGAAGCGATGCCGCTGCCACTGCCCAGAAGCATCACCGGCAGGCAGATCAGAAGCCCGGTCCACGAGGTGTGGAACTGCATTGCGACCGGGTGCATCCAGGCCGATATTGCGCGCGTCACCAGCATGTAGAAGGCAAAGAAAAAGGCGGTGCCCAGCGGCCAGAGCGCCACCCAGCCGAACACGGCTATCGAGGGCTGGATCACCAGAATTGCCCCGCTGAAACCTACCGCGCAGGCGGCGATGCGGCGCGGGCCGACGTGGTCGCCAAAGATCAGGCGGCCAAGGATCAGCAGGATGAACGGCTCGACAAAGGCGATTGCAAGGGCATCGGCGACCGGCATGACGGCGATGCCGGAGACGAAGGAGAAGGTGGACAGGATCAGGAACACTGCGCGCAGGATCGTGAAGGCCAGCGCCCGGGGAGTCAGGTGCAGAGACATGCCCATGACCCAGACGACCGGCAGCATCAGAACCCCTTGGACGAAAAAGCGCGCGGTGGTGATCTGGCCCACCGGAATGCCGCCCTCGGCTGCGAGTTTGGCCGAGACGTCCAAAAGCGGAGCGATCATGCAGAAGGTGAGCATCAGCACGATGCCGCGCAGGGTGGTATCCGTGGCCATGGCCCTGCCTAGCGCTTGGCAAAAGGTGCTGCCAGTCTGAAAACGACGTCGCGGTCCCACGGGCGGTGATCGACACGGGCGGGGATCGACACGGACGGGGATCGACAGGAGCGCGTTCCGCGCGAAGACTTCTTTTCTCGCCTCTGGCGCGCGGACGCGCGCCAACCGTCTCGGACGATGGGGGCATCCTGCCCCCAAACCCCTTGGGAGTACTTGGAAAAGAGCAAGCGCATTTGCTCTTTTTCCAAATACTCCCGCCGGAGGCTTCGACCGATGGCCGGAGAGTGGGAGCGTCAGCAGTTCGGGACGTTCACGGCCAGCCCGCCAAGGCTGGTTTCCTTGTACTTCTCATGCATGTCGCGCCCGGTCTGGCGCATCGTCTCGATGCAGACGTCGAGGCTGACGAGGTGCTGGCCGTCGCCGCGCATCGAAAGGCTGGCGGCAGAGACGGCCTTGATCGCGCCGAGACCGTTCCGTTCGATGCAAGGCACCTGCACCAGGCCCCTTACCGGGTCGCAGGTCATGCCCAGATGGTGTTCCAGAGCGATTTCGGCTGCGTTTTCAACTTGTTCTGGCGTGCCGCCCAGCAAGGCGGCAAGGCCTGCGGCGGCCATGGCTGCGGCGCTGCCCACTTCGGCCTGGCAGCCGCATTCGGCGCCGGAGATGCTTGCGTTGTGCTTGCACAGGCCCCCGATTGCGGCGGCTGTCAGCAGGTACTCGCCGATCCGTGCCGTTGATGCGCCGGGGACGTGATCGAGGTAATAGCGCAAAACGGCAGGCACTACGCCAGCTGCGCCATTGGTGGGGGCGGTTACGACCTGGCCGCCGGCGGCGTTTTCCTCGTTCACCGCCATGGCATAGAGGCTCATCCAGTCGTTGATCGTATGGGGGGCCGTCATGTTCAGCCCGCGTTCGGCGATCAGCGCGTCATGGATGCCCTTGGCTCTGCGGCGCACCTTGAGGCCGCCGGGCAGGATGCCGGTGCCTTCCATCCCGCGCGAGATGCAGTCGTTCATTACCTGCCAAAGCCGCGCCATACCTGCGTCGATCTCGGGCGCGGTGCGGAACTTCAACTCATTGGCGCGTTTCATCGCCGCGATGGTCAGGCCCGAGGTCCGGGCCATGTCCAGCATCTCGGCCGCAGTTTCGAAGGGCCAGGGCACGTCGGCGCGGGCGCGGGCCTTGGCGCCGCCGGTTTCGGCCAATTCGGCTTCGGTCAGGACAAAGCCGCCGCCGATGGAGTAATAGGTTTCCTGCAAGATCACGTCGCCTTGCGCGTCGGTGGCCGCCAGGATCATCCCGTTGGCATGGCCGGGCAGGGCAGGGCCGTAGTCGAACGATAGGTCGTGGCCCGGGTCAAAGGCGAGCGGGCCAAGGCCGGGGGCTTCAATCAAGTGCGTCTCGCGGACAAGGGCCAGCGCCGCCTCGGCCTTGTCGGCATCATAGGTAGCGGGTTCGAACCCGGCGAGGCCGAGGACCACCGCTCGGTCGGTTGCATGGCCGACCCCCGTGAAGGCCAGCGAGCCATGGAGCGAGGCGCGCAGGCCGTGGGCGCGGAACGGGCTGCCGCGCAAAGTATCAAGGAACCGGGCCGCGGCGACCATCGGGCCCATGGTGTGGCTGGACGAGGGGCCGATGCCGACCTTGAACATGTCGAAGACGGAAAGAAACATCAGACCCTCGGGTTGGTGAAAGGGGTTGGGCCAAGGCCGTCAGCCTTGGCGACGCGCAGTGCGGCGGCGCGGGTTTCATGGGCCGCAAGGACGGAGCGGAGCTGCGGAAAGCGATCCAGACCAAGCGTATAGGGCGCCGGGGGCAGCATCACCAGCCAGCGCACCAGAATACCAATGTAATAGCCCAGTACGCCCGGTTCATTCGCCGACAACCAGCGGGGGTGATGGGCGGCGATCAGCGCCTCGATCAGGCCAAGTCGGGCGATGATATGGTCATGGGCGGCGGCGCGGGCGGCGTCGCTGTTTCCTTCGCCCGCCGGACGGTGCGGGTAGAACATCGTCAGCGCCGCCTGATGCAGCGCGTTCGAACTGAAGAAGAGCCAGGACAGGAACGCCCCCCGATCGGGGTCGTTCGGCCCTGGGCCAAGGCGGCCAGTGCGGTCGACCAGCCACAGAAGGATGGCTGCCGTCTCGAAGATCGGCCCATCGTCGGTTTCCAGTGCCGGAATCAGGCCCACCGGGTTCACCCGGCGGTAGTCGGGGCTGGCAAGCGCGCCGCTGTCGATATCGGCCAAGGCTATGGTGTGGGGCAGTTCCAGTTCCTCAAGTGCCAGGCGGACGATGGTCGAGGCGAAGTCGGGGGCGTGGTGGAGGGTCAGGGTCATGGGCGGGGTCATTCGCTGATGCCCGGGGAGGTGAAGGGGGTCGGGCCAAGGTCATCGGTCTGCGCAACGCGGCAGGCGGCGGGGCTCTGCTCCTGGGCCGCAAGAACTGCGTGCAACGCCGGGAAGGGCGCAAGACTGAAGCGCAGCGCGGGGTCTTGGGGCAGGCAGGCGGCCCAGCGGAGGAGGATGCCAAGGTAGTGGCCAAGCGCGGGCTGCGCCGTCGTGAGCCAGCGCGGGGCACGGGTGGTGATCAGGGTTTCCAGATGTGCGGCCTGTTCGTTCAGGCTATCCAGCGCCATGCGGGCCATCTGATCCGCCGCAGCGGGGCCTGCCGGGCGGTCGGGGTGGATCATGGCCATCACGGTGGGGTGCACCGTATTCGACACAAACATCAGCCAGGACAGGAAGGCCGCCCGCTCGGGCTCTTGTAGGCCGGGGGCAAGCCCCTCGTAGCGCGCGTTCAGCCACAGAATAATCGCGGCAGTCTCGAAGATCGGGCCATCGGGGGTGCCCAGCGCGGGGATCAGGCCAAGGGGATTGACCAAGCGAAAGGCAGGGGCGTCGAAATCGCCTGCGTCCCAATCCATCGGCTTGATCTGGTAGGGCTGGCCCAACTCCTCCAGCGCGAGGCGGATGATGGAGGAGGCCCAGTCGGGGATATGGTAAAGGGTCAGGGTCAAAGCACGCTGCCTTCCGGTGGGTTCGGGTGTTCGGGGGCGGTGAAGGGATGGGGGCCAAGCCCCTCGGTTCGCGCGATGACCGGGGTCTCGACCCGCGCCTCCTGCGCCCCGGCAAGGGCGGCGAGGGCGGGGAAATCGGCAAGGTTGAACCAGCGTGGGGCCTCGACCGGGTAAAGCGCTGCCCAGCGGGTTAGGACGACCGCGTAGACGCCCAATGGCCGGGCAGGGGCAAAAAGAACGGGCAGGGTTTCGGCTGCGACCTCTAGCAGGGCAAAATGCTGGAGCATCCGGGCGGACATGATTTCCTGATGGGCAACAAGGGCTTCGGCCGGGCAGTATTGCCGAGGATAGAAGATCTGGCGCAGGTCGGCATGGGCGGAATTCGACAGGAAGAACAGCCATTTCAGAAAGCCGGGCCGTTCGGGGCTGGCTGGCGCGGGGCCAAGCCCGTGAGTGTCCGCCAGCCACAGAAGGATCGCCCCGGTTTCCGAGATCGGGCCATGCGAGGTTTCCAGCGTCGGGATCAGCCCGGTCGGGTTCAGCGCGCGATAGGAGGGGCTGTCCTGCTGGCGACAGGTGCGGTCGACCAGCACGGTGCGATAGGGAATTCCGGCCCCATCCAGCACAAAGCGGATGATCAGCGAAGCGTTGTCGGGGGCGTAATGCAGCTTGTACATCGGGGACCTTTGGGGATCAGGGCCGAACTCTTGCGCAAATCTTGCCCCGAGGCTGGCCGAAAAGCGACCCCCTGCCGCCAATCACGCAGCCGCATCGCGGTTAACCGGCTGTCAACACTGGCTGGTGCAGACTGTCCTCATGCAGAAAATCGAGGGCGCGATGGTCAAACGGATTGCGGCATACCTGCTGGGCCTTCTGTGCCTGGCGCAAATCGCGCTGGCGATGCAGCCCTGCAACCCGATGAGTTGCGGGCCGCGTTGACGCGACTGGACACTGCGACTGGACACTGCGACCTGACGCTGCGACCTGACGCTGCTGCGCGATAGCAGAGATGGTAGTGAACGCTGAATGCAAGTCATTCAAACAGCTGAATGTCCGTGGCGAAACCCCCTCGCCCTTGCGCAACCTTTGCGCTATGCCGAAGCTGAAGAGGGGAGTAACGCCATGACTGCTGAGCTTTCGCCCATCGACAAGGCTAAATACGCGGCCGCGCGCCGGTCGGTGGATTTCGTCGAGACCGGGATGAAGCTGGGCCTCGGGACCGGCTCGACCGCTGCCTGGATGGTGCGCTGTCTTGCCGAACGCATCCACAAAGAGGGACTGAAGGTCACCGGGGTGGCTACGTCGAAGCGCACCGCCGAGCTTGCGCGGGAACTCGGCGTGCCTGTGATCGGCATGGATGAAGTGAAATGGTTGGATCTGACGATCGACGGAGCGGACGAGTTTGACCCGAATCTCAACCTGATAAAGGGCGGCGGGGCGGCGCTCTTGCAGGAAAAGATCGTCGCCACCGCGTCCGACCGGATGATCGTGATCGCCGATGCCGCGAAAGAGGTGGCGCAGTTGGGTGCCTTCCCGCTCCCGGTCGAGGTGGTGCCGTTTGGCTGGCAGACGACCAAGGCTCTGATCGAGGAAACGCTGTATAGTCTGGATGTACTGAACCGCGAGGTGACTCTGCGTCTGCATCGCGGCAAGCCATTGAAGACGGACGAGGGGAATTTCATACTTGATCTCAGTCTCAAGCGGATCGGCAATCCGCGGCAATTGGCTCTGGTTCTGAACCAGATTCCGGGCGTTGTGGAAAACGGGCTTTTCATCGACATTTGCGACATCGTGGTGATCGGCAACGGTGACGGGCGGGTGACAGTGCGTGACATCAACTCGGGCCGTGTCGAGGACGCTTCGATCGATCTGGCGCAAAGTGCGAATATTTTCGCGGATCTTGGCGACTGACCTTATCCGATACGTGGGGCTGCGATCAGCCCGTCAGGACCAGTATTGGACGACCTTCGGCAGGTCGGCCTGAAAGAGCAGGAATGAAATTCGACTACGATCTCTTTGTCATCGGCGGCGGGTCCGGAGGCGTTCGCGCAGCGCGGATTGCAGCGGCGGACTGGGGCGCAAAGGTGGGCCTGGCCGAGGAAAGCCGCATGGGCGGCACCTGCGTCATCCGGGGCTGCGTGCCAAAGAAACTGATGGTATTTGCCAGCGGATTTCCTGCCGCCTTTGAAGATGCCCGGTCCTACGGCTGGGTTGTGGGCGAGTCCCGGTTCGACTGGACGGCCTTCCGCACCAGGCTGGAATCCGAACTCGACCGGCTGGAGGGCGCCTATCGCAATGCGCTCGAAACTACGGGCGTGACGATCCATGACGCACGGGCAACGCTCGTTGACGCGCATCGGGTGCGGTTGGCAAGCGGTGAGGAATTCAGCGCAAGGCATCTTCTGGTCGCCACCGGCGGGCGGCCATTTGTGCCAGACTTTCCTGGCGCGGAACTGGCCGTCACCTCAAACGCGATGTTCCACCTGAACCAGTTGCCGAAACGCGCGCTGGTGGTGGGCGGGGGCTACATCGCCAGCGAGTTTGCGTGCATCCTGAAGGGGCTGGGGGTCAAGGTTTGCCAGTATTATCGCGGTGCGCAAATTCTGCGCGGCTTTGACGACGAGGCGCGCGGTCATGTGGCAACGGCGATGCAGGCTGATGGCATCAACATTCATTGCGGCACGGACGTGATGCGGCTGGAAAAGACCGAAAGCGGCATCCGCGCCGTGGCCACCGACGGGACGGAACGTGAGTTCGATCTGGTGATGTATGCCACCGGCCGCAGGCCCAACAGCGAAGGGCTGGGGCTGGAGGGCCTTGGCGTCGAACTTGGCCGTCAGGGCCAGATCGTGGTGGACCGGTTCAGCCAGACCGGCGTGCCTTCGATCTTCGCCGTTGGCGACGTGACCGGACGGATCAACCTGACCCCGGTTGCGATCCGCGAAGGGCATGCCTTTGCCGATACGGTTTTCGGCGGCAAGCCCACAGCTTTTGACCACGATCTTGTCGCCTCGGCCGTCTTTACGCAACCCGAGATGGGCTCGGTCGGCATGACCGAAGAGGCCGCGCGGGATCATGAGCCGATCGAAGTCTATGCCACCGCCTTCCGTCCGATGAAGACGGCCTTTGCCGGGCGGCCCGACCGGGTGATGATGAAGCTGATCGTCAGTCAGGCCAGCCGCAAGGTGCTGGGCTGCCACATCGTTGCCCCCGAGGCGGGCGAAATGATCCAGCTGGCGGCGATAGCCATTCGCATGGGGGCGACGAAGGAAGATTTCGACCGTACCTGTGCCGTTCATCCCACCATGGCCGAAGAACTGGTGACGATGCGAAAACCGACAAGAAGCGCCTGAGAAGATACGAGACTGTGGCATGATGGCCGCTTGATTTCCGGCCGATAATGACCAGCTAAGGCATAACGCGAAAAGAGGGGTTCTGATCGATGGCAGGAAGTGGCGGTCCTTGGGGCGGCGGTGGCGGTTCGGGTGGTGACGACCGGAACAAGGGCAACGGCGATGATGATGATCGTCGCGGCGGGCGCCGGGGTGAACCCGGCCCACAGATCCCGGAAATAGACCAACTGGTAAAGCGCGGACAAGAGCAGCTCCGCGTGCTGATGGGCGGGCGCGGGCGCGGTGGCATTGGCGGCGGTGGCGGCCCGGGCGGCGGCTCTGGTGGGCCGGTGATCACGCGGCAGGGCGTCGCCCTGGGGGCCTTGGCGTTGCTGGCGTTGTGGTCCTTCATGTCGTTCTACACGGTGCGGCCGGAAGAACGGTCGGTCGAGCTTTTCCTTGGCGAAAGCTCTGGCATCGGCAGTCCCGGTTTGAACTTTGCGCCCTGGCCAGTGGTCAGCTACGAAAAGGTTCAGGTGACTGGTGAACGGACAACCGAAATCGGCATCAGCTCCGGTGGCAACGAACCCGGTCTGATGCTGACGCGCGACCAGAACATCGTCGACATCGGCTTTCAGGTGGTCTGGAATATCGCGGACCCCGAAGGATACCTGTTCAACCTTGCCGACCCCGAAGACACGATCCGCGCCGTCAGCGAAAGTGCTATGCGCGACATCGTGGCCCGCTCGGAACTGTCGCCGATCCTGAACCGGGACCGGGGCGTGATCGCGGCTGACGTGCAGCGGGCCGTGCAGGGGACGCTGGACAGCTACAACGCCGGTATCACGGTTATCCGCGTCAACCTGCAGCGCGCCCAGCCCCCGCGGGAAGTGCTAGACGCCTTCCGCGAAGTGCAGGCCGCTCAGCAGCAGCGCGAAACCCTGGAAAGCGAGGCCGACGCCTATGCCAACCGCGTCACTGCCGGTGCGCGCGGTGCCGCGGCACAGCTGGAGGAAGAGGCTGAAGCCTATCGCGCCCAAGCCGTGAACTCGTCCCTTGGTGAGGCGGCGCGCTTCGTGTCGGTTTATGACGAATACATCAAGTCGCCGGAAGTGACCCGTCGGCGGCTTTATCTTGAAACCATGGAACGCGTGCTTGGCGGCATGAACAAGGTCATCCTTGACGGTGTGTCGGGTGGTGATGCCGGCCAAGGCGTTGTTCCCTTTCTGCCGTTGAATGAACTTGGACGGGCTGCGCCGCAGCAGGGCGCTGCTTCCACCACCGGAGGGACCAACTGATGCGCGCGATCTACATTCTTCCGGCGCTTTTCATCGTCTTTATTGTGGCATTGTCTTCCGTGTTCATCGTCGATGAACGCAAGAAGGCGCTGGTGCTGCAATTCGGTCAGGTGACCCAGGTCAAAGAAGAGCCTGGGCTCGGCTTCAAGATACCCTTCATCCAGGAAGTGGTCTATTACGAAGACCGCATCCTTGGCCTGCAGACCACGCCGCTGGAAGTCACCATGCTTGATGACCGCCGTCTGGTGGTCGATGCCTTCTCGCGCTGGCGGATCGTTGATCTGGTCCAGTTCCGCGAAGCGGTGGGCACCGGCGCCGAGACGGCAGCGTTGCGGCGGCTTGAGGGGATCGTGAACCCCGCGATCCAGGAAGTGCTGGGTTCGGTGCCGTCGAACCGGGTTCTGTCGGAAGACCGGACCGGCCTGATGAACCAGATCCGCGACATTGCCCGTCGTCAGGCGGCCAACCTCGGGATCGAAGTCATTGACGTGCGTCTGACCCGTACCGACCTGCCAGAACAGAACCTTGACGCGACCTTCGCCCGGATGCGGGCCGAGCGTGAACGCGAAGCGGCGGACGAGATTGCCCGCGGTGGCGAAGCCGCGCAGCGGGTGCGGGCCTCGGCCGAACGGACGGTGGTGGAACTGACCTCGGACGCGCGGCGGAAGGCCGAAGTCATCCGCGGTGAGGCAGATGCCGAACGGAACCGGGTTCTGGCTGCAGCCTACGGCCGTGATCCGGAATTCTTTTCGTTCATCCGGTCGCTGACGGCCTATGAAGTCTCGTTGCGTGGGGAAAACTCCAGCATCGTGATGCAGCCGGACAGCAAGTTCTTCGACTACTTGCGGACAGACACGGCCCCGGAGCTTCGGCCGCCTGCCGAGGTCACGCCCGAGGCTCCTGCTGCGCCATGAGCCTACTGGCTCTGGCCATCGGACTTGTTCTTGCGATCGAGGGGCTGGTGCTTGCACTGGCCCCTCAGCGCATTGAAGACGCGCTGAAGCTGCTGGCGGCTCTCGGTCCGGACCGGAGGCGCCAGATCGGGCTTGGCGCGCTGGCGTTGGGGGTAGGATTGATCTGGCTGGCGCGCACGGCGTGACAAATGCCTTCACATCCCCTTGAGGCGGTGCCGCAAGGTTTGCAATGAGCGTGAGGTTGCCTAATTGTGCGGTAACCGGAATCGCGCCGACAGTACGCCGTCCCGACCGTTGAACAGGAGTTCGCATCGTGCCCGACCTTACCCTTCCCATCCGTAGCGCGTTCCGCTCCAGTTCGCTTCTGGCGCTGGTTCTGGGCTTTGGCCTCGCACTTGCCCCGGCGCCCGAAGCGCAGGCCTTCGGAGCACCCGAAAGCTTTGCCGACCTGGCCGATCAGATCAGCCCCTCGGTGGTGAACATCACCACCAGCGCGCTGATCGCCGGCCCGGCTGACGAGATGCCGGTGGTGCCCGAGGGCAGCCCGTTCGAGGATTTCTTCGAAGACTTCAACAATCGCGGTGATAGCGGGCCACAACGGTCCGAAGCGCTCGGCTCTGGCTTCGTGATCAGCGAAGACGGCTTCATCGTCACGAACAACCATGTGATCGAAGGCGCCGACGAGATCATGATCGAGTTCTTCTCGGGCAAGAAACTCCCCGCGAAACTGGTCGGTACCGACACCAAGACCGACATCGCGTTACTGAAGGTCGAAGCCGGCGAACCCCTGCCATTTGTCACGTTTGGAAACTCTGACCTGATGCGTGTGGGCGACTGGGTCATGGCTATGGGCAACCCCCTTGGCCAGGGGTTTTCGGTCAGTGCGGGCATCGTGTCCGCCCGTGGGCGTCAGCTTTCGGGAAGCTATGACGACTTCTTGCAGACAGATGCCGCGATCAACCGGGGCAACTCGGGCGGACCGCTTTTCAACCTGGACGGTCAGGTGATCGGGGTGAACACCTCGATCCTGTCGCCGAATGGCGGTTCGATCGGGATCGGCTTCTCGATGGCCTCGAACGTGGTCGGCAAGGTTGTAGATCAGTTGAAACAGTTCGGTGAGACGCGGCGCGGCTGGCTGGGGGTGCGCATTCAGGACATGACCCCTGAAATCGCTGAATCCCTGGGTCTGGACGAAGCGGTGGGTGCGCTGGTTTCCGACGTACCGGAAGGCCCGGCGCGGGATGCTGGGGTCTTGGCGCGTGACGTGATCACACGGTTTGACGGCCAGCCCGTCAACGACGCGGGCGATCTGACACGGCGGGTGGCCGATGCCCCGATTGGCAAGGCGGTTCCGGTCATCGTCATGCGCGCGGGGCGGACGGAAACGCTGCAGGTCACGCTTGGGCGTCGCGAAGAGGCAGAGGCGAGGACCATGCCCGCCTCGGCCCCCGCGCCGGACGCCCCGCGCGAGATGGAGACGCTGGGTCTGACTCTTGCACCTCTGGATGATGACATCCGCAGCCGGCTGGGTCTTGACGCGTCCGACGTGGGCCTCATGATCCTGAACGTCGATCCGGCGTCGGAGGCCTTTACCAAGGGTCTGCGTGAAGGTGATCTCATCACAGAAGCAGGCCAGCAGCGGGTTACGAAGCTGCAGGATCTGGAGGACATGATCACGCAGGCCAAGGGGGCAGGGCGTCAGTCGATCCTGCTCTTGATCCGCCGCGGTGGCGACCCGCGCTTTGTGGCTCTGTCGCTGGACTAGACGCTGACGCGGTGAAGGATGGGCGGTGCTTCTGGTGCCGCCCCTTCCTTTGATACCACCTCAGGGCTGATCGCCCGCGCGGGTGCCGTCATGGCGAAAACCGGGATCCAGAAGGCGATCGAGGAGGGGGGACAGATCCTCGATCAGGTCTGCCACCACATGCACCACCCCAGCCTCGCGCTGCAGCTTGCCGGTGACGCGCAGCAGCCGTCCGGCGATGACTGCCCGGCGAAAGCGTTCATACACGTTGGCCCAGACCACCACGTTGCAGGTGCCGGTCTCATCCTCCAGCGTGATGAAGATCACACCCTTGGCCGTGCCGGGCCGTTGTCGCACAAGCACCAGCCCCGCGACGGTGACCCGCGCCCCGGCGGGTGGTTCGACCAACCGTGCGGCGGGCAGGGCGCGTGGCGGGCGCGGCCAGCCCGGCCCATTTCGGGCTGCGTCGAGAGCGGCATCCATCATGGGAACAATTGTAGAACATATCGCGCGCAAGGCAAGCCTTTCCGCCGGTACCCGCCCCTCTGGCAAAGCCCGCGGAATTGGCCTATGTCACTTTCAACGGACCCTAGCGAGGCAGCAATGGCGAAGATCACTTACGTGGAACATGGCGGCAAGGAACATGTCGTAGAGGTTGCGAATGGCCTGACGGTCATGGAGGGCGCCCGCGACAACGGCATCCCGGGGATCGAGGCTGATTGCGGCGGCGCCTGCGCCTGTTCGACATGCCATGTCTATGTTGATCCGGCTTGGGTGGAAAAGCTGCCGAAGAGGGACAGCATGGAACAGGACATGCTGGACTTTGCTTGGAACCCCGATCCGGTCCGTTCGCGCCTGACCTGCCAGTTGAAGGTCTCGGACGCGCTTGAGGGTCTGCGGGTGCAAATGCCCGCAAAGCAGATCTGATGCGGCTGGCGCTGGCCCTCGCGCTGGTCGCCGGGGCCGTGCAGGCACAGAACGTGCCGCTTTCTGACGGCGAGGTTGTCCGGGCCGAACTGGTCCAGCCGACCGACCGCTACGGCCATGCCGTCCTTGGCGATGCACTGGAATGGGGTGGCCTGACACTGACCGTGAACACTTGCCTTCGCTGTGCCGGCTTGCGGCTCACAGATGTGACAATCACCTTGCCCCAGTCCCGCGTCTTTGAGGATGTCGAAGCGCGGCTGGCCGATCTTGACGGCGACGGTCGCAATGAGGTTGTGGTCGTTGAAACCGATTTGGCGCGAGGGGCCTCGCTGGCGGTTTACGGCCCCGGCGGCAAGATTGCCGCCACGGATTTCATCGGCCAACCGAACCGCTGGCTTGCCCCCGCCGGGATTGCCGACTTTGACGGCGATGGCAGGGTGGAAATTGCCTATGTTGACCGCCCGCACCTTTTGGCCGACCTGATCTTCGTGCGGTTGGACGGGGACCGGTTGGTGGAAACCTTGCGTGTGTCCGGTCTGACCAACCACCGGATCGGCGAAGATTTCATCTCGGGCGGGACGCGCGATTGTGGGGCAGGGCCTGAACTGGTTCTGGCCTCGAAAGACTGGACGCGCGTGATGCGCGTACAAACTGGCGTGGTGACTGACCTTGGCCCGATGCCCGCAAGTGGCCTGACAATTCCGCCGTGCTGATCAGCCTTCGGCCGGGCTGATCCGTTCCGCCTTCTTGCGCACAAGAACCGTACGCAGGTCATGCATCGCCAGAAGCAGCACATCGGTTACCGCCTCAAGCTGATCGGCGCTGGCCCGCGACTGTGCCCATTGCGCCGTCAGGTTCATATGATCGACCGCACGCAGGATGTCATCCAATTCACGCGCTGCCAGTTGCGCTTGCCGCCTTGCAAGCCAGCCGCAGATGGCCTCCGCGTCCGCCTCGGCCAGGACTGTATCGCCATGCGGCCGGATGTTGCCGCTTTTCACGTTGACGGTCGCGATCTCTTCCATCTCAATCCGGCGCTGGCGGTTTTCGGTGCTCAGACGAAACACCGCGGCACCGTTTTCGCGCACTCGAAAGTAGTAGTCCGGCAGGTCGGCGGGCATCGCCTTCTCCTCAGTCCAGATTGTCGATCACACGCAAAAGTGACCCGTCTTCGTCCACCAGGGCGAACATGCGAGGCGCGCCTTCGGGCCGGAACTACCCGGTCAGCCGGGGAATCGCGGTTGGATCCGAAGTCAGGCCCACGCCAGTCCATTCCTTCAGCAGAGTATCGAGGTCGTCAACCCGCACGCAGGCCGAAAAGCTGCTGGACCGGGGGTCGAGGTCGGAGAAGGGAAAGAACTCAAGCACCAAGAGGCCCCGTTGCAGGATCATCCAGTGGTCGCCCCGGAACGTCACGTCAAAGCCAAGTCGCGCGTAGAAGACTGAAGATGCTGCGAAATCGCGGCTCGGCAGATTGGCAGTGATCCGGTCCACCATCGTCTAGACCAGCGAGGCGCAAAAGCGCTGGATGCGGTAGCAGGCTTCGCGCAGGACCCCGTCACTGGTGGCATAGCTGACGCGGAAGTTCGGCGACACGCCGAAAGCCGCGCCGAAGACCACGGCTACGCCGGTTTCCTCTAGAAGGGCGGTGGCGAACACTTCGTCATTCGAGATGACGGTTCCTGCGGGCGTGGCCTTGCCGATGCAGCCTGAAATATCGGGGTATACGTAGAACGCGCCTTCGGGTTTGGGGCAGCGGATACCCTGCGCCTGGTTCAGCATCGACACCACCAGATCGCGGCGGCCCTGGAACAGCTTGCGATTCGGGGCCAGAAAATCCTGAGGGCCCGACAGCGCCTCCAGAGCTGCATGCTGGCTGATCGAACAGGGGTTCGAGGTTGATTGCGACTGGATTGTCCCCATCGCCTTGATCAGCGACACCGGACCGGCGGCATAGCCAATCCGCCAACCGGTCATCGCGTAGGATTTCGATACGCCGTTACAGGTGAGGGTGCGGTCGTAAAGGCCGGGCTCCACCTCGGCCGGGGTGCAGAATACGAAGTCGTCAAAAACGAGATGTTCATACATGTCGTCCGACATGATCCAGACATCCGGATGGCGCATCAGCACGTCGGTCAGCGCCTTCAGTTCCGCCCGGGTATAGCCCGCGCCAGTAGGGTTGGACGGGCTGTTGAAGATGAACCACTTGGTCTTTGGCGTGATCGCGCCCTCAAGCTGTTCGGGAGTCAGCTTGAAGTTGGTCTCGATCCCTGCGACCACCGGCACCGGCGTTCCGCCGGCCAGCAGTACCATGTCGGGATAAGACACCCAGTATGGTGCCGGGATGATCACCTCATCCCCCGGATTACAGGTCGCCATCAGCGCGTTATACAGGATCTGCTTGCCGCCGGTCCCGACGGACACCTGCGGTGGCGTGTAGGTCAGGCCATTCTCCCGCAAGAACTTGGAGCATATTGCTGCCTTCAGTTCCGGAATGCCATCGACCGCCGTGTACTTGGTGCGGCCAGCATCAATCGCCCGCTTGGCGGCATCCTTGATGTTCTGCGGCGTGTCGAAATCCGGCTCGCCCGCGCCGAGACCGATGACGTCCTTGCCGTCCGCCTTCAACTGCGCGGCCTTGGTGGTGACCGCGATGGTTGGCGAAGGTTTGACGCGCGAAAGCGTGTCGGACAGAAAGGCCATGCTGGCATACTCCGGGAGAGGGTTTGCGATTTCCGGCTGCAGGTCTTAGGGTTGGCCCCCCAAGGACACAAGCGATATCACAGGAAGGACGAAGACAATGGCGGAAAGCAGCACCTGGTTCGCAGCGGATGTGGCAACTTTCGGCGACCGGCTGGCCGGCGCGCGGGAAGCTGCCGGTCTTGGGCAGGAGGATCTGGCCCAACGGCTTGGCGTCAGGCTTACCACACTTCAGGCGTGGGAAGACGACATGGCCGAACCGCGCGGCAACCGGCTGCAGATGCTGGCCGGGATGCTGAACGTGTCACTCGCCTGGCTTTTGACGGCGGAAGGCGATGGCCTTGCCGATCCGGACGCCGCTCAATCCTTGCCCCCGGCGGTCGAGTCAGCATTGGCCGATGTGCAAAGCCTGCGCATGCAGGCGCTGGCCCTGGCGGATGCGATGGATCGCACCGAAAAGCAATTGCGCCAAGTGCTGCGGCTGGCATCACGATGAGTGACGAGGCAGTGACGGCAGAAACACCCGAGGCGCGCCTGAAGCGGATGGCGATGCGGTCATGGCGGCGCGGAACGAAAGAGATGGACCTGATCCTCGGCCCCTTCGCCGACACGCATCTGGCGGGGCTCGGCACAGCCGATCTCGCTACTTATGACGTGCTTCTGGCCGAGAATGACCAGGATCTGATGGCGTGGATCCTGAAGCAGGGCAAGGCACCGACCGCGATAGCGCCGCTGCTGGACCGGATCGCCGCCTTTGCCGAGGATCGGCTTTTTCCGCAAACTTGAGGCGAAAACACCGCGAGTTTACGAAATGTTTGCGCTTTGTGCTGATTCTGTAACCGTGCGAACGGTGGAGAATTGGTATGACGCAACAGGTTCCTGTTCTGGATGGCTCGCTGCGCGCGTTCCTTTCCTGCTATCTTGACAATCTCGCGCTGATCGAACGATTGCACCGTCTGCTGCTGGACGTGATCAAGGATGAATTCGAACGGCTGGGGATACTTGAGATCAACTCCGTTCAGGCGCTGCTGCTGTTCAACATTGGCGAGAATGAAGTCACCGCAGGCGAACTGAAATCACGCGGCTATTATCAGGGGTCGAACGTCAGCTATAATCTGAAAAAGCTGGTGGAACTGGGATACATGCACCATCAGCGGTCCGAGATTGACCGCAGGTCTGTTCGCGTGCGGTTGACCGAAAGCGGCCGCAATGTGCGCGGCCTGCTTGAGGACTTGTTCACCCGTCACGCAGAAGGGATGGAGCGGCGCAATCTGATCAACGCCTCGGGGATGGATGAGATCAACACCGCGCTGCGCCGGATGGAACGCTTCTGGACCGAACAGATCCGCTACATTTACTAAAGCGAGTGATTGAATTGCGCGCCTGCAATGGGCGGGCGTAAGACAGTTCTCTCGTCTCTGCGGCAAAGCGGCAACCGGCTCGCGTGCTTGACCGCAATGCGATGCAAGGCATCGGCGTTGTCACAGGCCGCTTCGTCAACGGCATCCGGCAGGAAGTCCGGGTCGGGGGTTCGGACAATGACGGTCCTTGGGCCAGATCCTGCTGGACGCTGGCGTGGACGGGGTCAATTGACCTTGCGGGTCGGCAGGAACGGGAGCGGGGCCACAGGAAGGCCGTCTTCGATCAGCTTGCGGGCATCGTCGGCGCGGGCTTCTCCGTAGATGGCGCGCTCCGGCGCCTCTCCGTCATGGATGCGCCGGGCTTCCGAGGCAAAGTTCAGTCCCACATATTCCGACGTCTCGGCGATCTGCCGGCGCAGCGCCGCGATCGCTTTTTCAAGGTCTGACCCGGGTTCGCTCAGACCTGGTGCGGTTCTTTCAACCGAAGCGTCGACTACTGTCGTCTGTGCCGTGCGCAGGTGCGGCGCCATCAGGTCCTTGTCCACCTCACGCCTTCCGCAGATCGGGCAGGCAAGCTCGCCCGCCGCCAGAAGGGTCGCGAACGCCGCGGCGTTCTGGAACCAGCTTTCGAAGCCGTGCCCCGCATTGCATTTCAGGCTGTAGCGGATCATTGCCGGTATCCTGTTGTGATTGTCGCAGACGCTGCCAATTGATCTGAGGCCGGCTGCGCACGGGTCAAGAGGCGGCGGAGCCACCAGTCCGGTCCGGATCAACGGCGCTTTGAATAGGTTTCCGCTTCGCCATCGCCCGAGATCGGGGCGGGGCGGCCCTCGCTGGGTGGGACAAAGGCAACGATCAGGCTGGCGAGTTCCCGCTCCTGCACCAGACTTGCCGCCTCTTTCGGGGCGAACCACTGGCGATTGCGTTCCTTCATTTCTGGAAACTTGTCGGCGAGCCTCGCCACCCGAAGCCCGTATACCGCGACAGCGCAGGGGATATGTGCCGACACCGACAGGCATTTCTGATAGCCGTACCGACCCAGGCAGACCGGGCTCATCACGCCTACGACCCCAGCTTCTTCCCAGGCTTCCTCGGCAGCGGCGGCTTCCGGTGCCAGACCCGCCATCGGCCACCCTTTCGGGATGACCCAGCGGCCGGTGTCGCGGCTGGTTATCAGCAGCACCTCGACCCCGGTGTCGCCCATGCGCCAGCATAAGGCACCATACTGAATCCTGGCGCCCGCCGTCTTGTCGCTTTTTGCCGCGATCTTGTCTTGCCAACCCATTTCACGCCTATCCGGCCGCCCGTTTTCCCGGGTCTGACCCTGCTCGGTTTCCTCTACTACAATATGGCACGCTTCCAGGTTAATTTACAGGTATATCCCGCGGAATTGACGGAATGGTCCGGCGCGTTACCTCTACTTGGTCGGTTTTGCGGAAAGGTTTGGCAGATGCGCGCTACGGTAGTCGGATTTCTGGTGCTTGGGCTTGCGATGCAAGGCGTTGCAAGTCACGCCGCCGAAGAGTTCCGCTTTGCTTCGATCGACGGAGGCAATATCGACTTGGCGGATTGGCGCGGTAAACCCGTGCTGGTGGTGAACACCGCTTCGCTTTGCGGCTATGTGGGGCAATTCGACGGGCTGCAGGATCTGCACGAACGATTTGGCCCGGAAGGCGTGCTGGTCCTTGCCGTCCCATCGGACGATTTCAACCAGGAACTGGCTGATGAGGCCGCCGTCAAGGAATACTGCGCCCTGACTTTCGATCTTACCTTGCCGATGACCGAAATTACCCGGGTCCGCGGGCAGGACGCGCACCCGTTTTATGCCTGGGTCCGGGCAGAGACGGGGTTCGCGCCGCGCTGGAACTTCAACAAGGTGCTGGTGGCACCGGACGGGTCGATTGCCGGGACTTTCGATGCGGGTGTCCAGCCTGATAGCCCGGCCATCGTCCGGCAGATCGAGGCGATGCTGAAATGATCCGGCCGCCAAAGCCCGTAGCCCAGGCAGGGCTAGTCCGACCCCGTAGTGAAAAGCAGCCCGGGCGGACGCTTCTGCGGCCAGGCGGTGGCGCTGTGCCAGGCCTGACCGATGGCAAGCACCCCCGCATCATCTCCGGACCGGCCGATGATCTGCATGCCCATCGGCAGCCCTTCCGGCCCGAAACCCACGGGAACTGACAGCGCGGGCAGTCCGATCAGGCTGGCGGGAATTACCACCTCCATCCAGCGGTGATAGGTGTCCATCGGATGCCCGTTGATCGCTTTTGGCCAGCGCCAGTCGGCCGCGAAGGGCCAGACCTGCGCCGAGGGCAGCACGACAGCATCAAAATGGTCAAAAAGCCGCGCGGCATGGGCATGCCAGCGGCTGCGCACCACGCTGGCCTCGTAGACCGCCTGTGCCGACTGGCCCATGCCCTGCTCGATCTCCCAGATCGTCTCGGGCTTGGTCAGTGCACGTTTGGCCGGGTCTTCCGCAAGGGCGCGCTTGCCCCCGGCATTCAGCATGGCGCGCAGGGTGACCCAGGACGACCACAGCTGTTCCGCCGGAAAGGGCGGGGGCAGGGGTTCCACCACCGCGCCCATGTCCTCCAATTGGCGCAGCGCCGCTTCGCAGGCGTCGAGGATCCCGGGCTCCAGCGGGTAGGCCCCGCCCCAGTCGGCCAGCCAGCCGATGCGGCAGCCCTTTACCCCTCGGTCAAGGCCAGTCAGCACATCCGGCACCGCGCGCGGGAAGGGAACTTCCGGGTTTTCGCCCGCAAGCACCAGCAAAAGCCGCGCGATATCCTCGACCGTCCGCGCCATCGGGCCTTCGGTCGAGAGGGTGGCAAGGTAGGTGTCGCCCTCGGCATCGGCAGGCACAAGTCCCCAGGTCGGGCGAAAGCCGTAGACGTTGCAAAAGGCGGCCGGGTTGCGCAGAGACCCCATCATGTCGGACCCGTCTGCCACCCATAGCATGCGTGTCGCCAGCGCGGCCGCCGCCCCGCCGGATGATCCGCCAGCCGAGCGCGTCAGATCATAGGGGTTCCGGGTCACCCCGAAGACGGGGTTGAAACTGTGCGACCCCTGGCCCCATTCCGGCACATTGGTCTTGCCCGTGAAGATCGCCCCCGCGCCGCGTAGCCGCGCGGCCACCGGATCGTCCGACACCGGCACATGATCGCGCCACAAGGGCGACCCCCAGGTCGTCCGCAAGCCAGCCGTCGCCACCAGATCCTTGACCGCCAGCGGAATGCCGTGCAGCCAGCCCTGAGGCGCCACGTTATCCAACGCCCGCGCTTTTACCATCAACGTATCGGGATCAGGCGCCGAGACGACGGCATTCATCGGCCCGTTCACTGCTGCCACCTGCGCCAGATGAACCGCCATCACCTCGGATGGTGCCACATCCCGCGCATGAATCGCACGCGACAACTCGTTTGCAGACCATTCCAGCATGGGCTTGCTCTTTTCGAAAATACTAACCGGGGGGCGCGGGGGTCGAAGCACCCCCCACCACGCGCGTCTGCGCGCGCCCACTCGTGGAACGTGCCGGGGCCTTGGCCCCGGCAGTCCGGTCAATACCGGGTCACTTCTGCAACTCGGTCCAGATCGCGGTCATGTATTCCCGCGCTTTCTCGCTGCAGACCGGCAGGAAGACGCCGTTGGCCTTGTGCTCTTCGGGGATCACCACTTCGGGCGCAGTTGCCATGGCGGGGTCCATGAAGGGTTCCGACCCGGAAATACCGTTCGCGTATTTCGCGAAGTTCGAGATCATCGCGGCATTCTCGGGCTTCATGATGAAGTCCATGAAGGCGTAGGCCTGATCCACGTTCTGCGCGTCTTTCAGCAGCATCACAGAGTCCATCCAGAGGGTGTAACCCTCGCGCGGATAGCCGTAGGCCACGGTGGGCAGGTTCTCGCGGATGCGCATCGTCGAGCCGTTCCAGTTGACCGAAGCCGCCCAGTCCTTGTTCGACATCTTTTCAGTCGCACCATAGTCCATCGCGATCCAGTTCGGCTTGGCGGCTAGAAGGCCGTCGCGGACCTTTTTCAGCACCTCAAGGTCTTCGCTGCAGGGTTCACCGCCGTAATAGAGCGTGGCCAGGCTGACGATGTCGGTCATCTCGGGGACGACGTTGATCTTGCCCTTCAGCTCGTCCGGGACTTCAAGCCAGACGGCGCTGGTGTTGATGTCGCCGGAATAGACGGCGGTATCGACCGCAATGCCAACGGTGCCCCACTGCCACGGGATGGAGTTCGTGCGGCCGGGATCCCAGACCACATCCTTCCATTCGGGGGCGATGTTGGCGTGGCTCGGCAAGCGGGCAAGGTCCAGCGGGACGGTCAGGCCCTTGTCGGCGAAGATGGTCACATAGTTGGCCGAGGGCACGACAAGGTCAAAGCCGGCGCCGCCCGCCTCGATCTTGGCGAGGGCCACGTCGTTGCTGTCATAGTCGGTGACCGTGACCTTGATCCCGGTTTCAGCCTCGAACTTGGCCAGAAGCTCAGGGGACGTATAGTTGCCCCAGTTGTAAAGTTGCAGAACGCCCTCGGCCGAAGCGAGGCCGGTGGTCGCCATAAGAAGGGCGGTTGCCGTCATCAGTCTTTTCATTGGAAGTCTCCCGGTTTGTTTTTCAGGTTTTCTTGCGCGTCAGAAGGAAGAACGCGGTCAGCAGCACCACCGTCAGACCCAAAAGCATGGTCGAGACGGCGTTGATTTCAGGGGTCAGTTGCCGGCGCATCTGGCCCAGCATGTAGGTGGGCAGGGTATCCTGCCCGCCGGATTTTACAAACTCGGTAATCACCACGTCATCAAGGCTGATGACGAAGGCCAGCATCGCCCCGGCGATCATCCCCGGCGCCAGCAGGGGCAGCGTCACCCGCCGAAAGGTCTGCCAGGGTGTCGCGTAAAGGTCGGCGGCGGCGGTTTCAAGCGTCAGGTCCATCCCTTCCAGCCGCGCGCGGATCGGCAGGTAGGCAAAGGGGATGCAGAAGGCGGAATGCGCCAGGATCAGGTAGCCCAGCCCTGTGGTCAGCCCCCCCATCCCGACACTGGTCAGCCAGACCTTGACCAGACCAAAGACGATCATCAGCGCCACGGCGGTGACGATTTCCGGCACCATCAGCGGCTGGTTGATCATCACATAGATCAGGGTCTGCCCCTTGAAGGCGCGGCGGCGGGTGGTGCCAAGGGCGGCCATGGTGGCAACGGTCGTTGAAATCACGGCGGCGAAACTGGCGATGATCAGCGAGCGGACGGTGGCGTCCTTCACCTGCTGGTTGTCCCAGGCCTTGGCATACCAGTCCAGCGAGAAGCCGCCCCAGATTGCCAGCGAGGTGCTGGCGTTGAAGGAATAGGCCACCAGCGTGAAGATCGGCAGGTAAAGCGCCACGAAGACGATGATCGCGGTCGTGGCAAAGCCCGGCAGGCGGGCGACCTGAAAGCCGCGGTCAGCCATGGGACGACCCCTTGTTGGCATAGCGGACATACAAAAGCAGGGCCACCATCACGATCATCAAAAGCAGCATCGACAGCGCCGCCCCAAGCGGCCAGTTCTTGCCTTGCAGGAACTGAAGTTCGATGAAGTTGCCGATCATCATCTGCTTGCCGCCCCCCAGCACGCGGGGCGTGACATAGGCGCCAAGCGAGGGGACGAAGACCAGGATCGACCCGGCGATGATCCCCGGTTTGACGATGGGCAGGATGACTCGGCGCAGGACCTGCATCCGGCTGGCGTAAAGGTCATACCCGGCCTCCAGCAGCTTCATGTCGAAACGGTCGATGGCGGCGAAGAGGGGCAGCACCATCAGCGGCAGGTAGACATAGGTCATGCCGATGAAGATGGCGGTCTGGGTATAAAGCACCTCGATCGGCGTGTCGATGATGCCCGCGCCCATCAGGGCGGTGTTCATCAGGCCTTCTTTCCGCAGCACTTCGTTGATCGCGTAGGTGCGGATCAGAAGGTTGGTCCAGAACGGGATCGTGATAAGGAAAAGCCACAGCGCGCGTTCCTTCGGGGGCCGTGTGGCGATGAACCAGGCGGTGGGAAAGCCGACCAGAAAGGTGAAGGCGGTGGTCATCAGCGACAGCCACAGCGAGCGCCAGAAGATCGCCAGATGCGCGTCGGCCAGCGCCCATTCACCGCTGAAGATGTCCTGGGACCAAAGGATGCCGACCCAGCCGTCGGTCGAAAAGTCCCAGAGCACATTGCCATGCTGGCCGGGGGTCAGGAAGGAATAGACCAGCACGATCAGTAGTGGCCCGGCCGCGAACAGGGTCAGTACCAGCAACGCAGGCAGCGATAGAATCCAGCCGCTGCGCGCCGATGCGGTGATAGCGTTTTCCTCGGCGGGGCTCATCAGTCCTCCACCCGCTGTGCGGCACCGGGGACAAAGCCGATCCCGACCTGTTGCCCCTCGATCAGACCGCTGTCGCCGTTGGCCGGGCTTTGCAGACGGGCGACCACCTCGGTTCCGTCGCGCAGGTGCAGGTGGCAATGCGTGTCGGTTCCGAAATAGACCAGAGCCGCCACCCGGGCCGGAATGGCCCCGGCATCACCAACCGCTACAAGGCGCAACTGTTCCGGGCGCAAGGTCACGGTGGCGGGCCGACCGGTATCTGCTGTCTGGAGACCCGGCAAAGTGATAAGGTCACCTGTGCCAAGCCGCACGCCGCCCGGCTCTGCCACGCCGGTCAGGAAATTTGTCTCGCCGATGAAGCTGGCGACAAAGCGGTTTTTCGGCCGGGTGTAGATGTCCTTTGCCGTGCCAACCTGCTGCAGCTTGCCGTTCGACATGACGCCGATGCGGTCCGACATCGTCAGCGCCTCTTCCTGGTCATGGGTCACGAAGACGAAGGTGATCCCGGTTTCCAGTTGCAAGCGTTTCAATTCGATCTGCATTTCCTTGCGCAGCTTCAGGTCCAGCGCCGAAAGCGGTTCGTCCAGCAGCAGCACCTTCGGTTGCGGTGCCAGCGCCCGGGCCAAAGCCACCCGCTGCTGCTGGCCGCCCGAAAGCTGCGCCGTCTTGCGCCCGGCCAGCGCCTCAAGTTTCACGAGCACAAGCATCCGGTCGGTCGTTGATTTCACTTCGGCCGCGGGTTTGCCCAGCATCTGCAACCCGAAAGCCACGTTTTCGGCCACGGTCAGGTGCGGAAAGAGGGCGTAGCTTTGAAACACGGTGTTAACTGGCCTGCGATTCGGCGGCAACGTGGTGATATCGGCCCCATCCAGCAGGATCGTGCCGCCCGACGGCATCTCGAACCCGGCGATCAGGCGCAGCAGTGTGGTCTTGCCGCAGCCTGACGGACCAAGGAGTGTGAAGAACTCTCCCCGATGGATATCGACCGAAACATCATCTAGCGCCCGCATCTGCGTGGCGCCTTGCCCAAAGGCTTTCACAACATTCCGGGCAGAGATCGTCACCTCGTCTGCCACGGCAATACCCCCATCAATTCTGCCCATTTGATCATATTGAGCCGCTGAATTGTGCGCTGACAAGCGATTCCTTCCCGATCACCCGGCCATCGGGGCACGTTTTGCGCCCCAGGGTGCGGCCCGCTCAACCTCTGCGCACAAAGCGATCAGCAGTTCATCCTGCCCGAAGGCGGCGGCCAGATGGATGCCGATGGGCAAGCCCGCAAAGGACCAGCCCAGCGGCAAACTGGCGGCGGGCTGTCCGCTGGCGTTGAAGATGGCGCAGAACGGGGAATAGGCGAAGATACCCGCCGGACCGGTGCGATAAGCGACGTAATCGGTCGTGTCATGGTTGAAGCGACCAACGCGGGCGGGCGGTTCGGCCAGGGTCGCTGTAAGCAGGATGTCCGGTCCGGCATCGAAGAACTTCGCCATCTGACGGCCAAAGGCGTGGATTTCGCCCACTGCCTCCAGGTAGCGTGTCGGGTGCAGGGTTTCGGCATGGGCACAAGCCCCCCGTCCGACGCCTTCGACCAGATCGGCGCTCAGGGGGCGGCCCTTCAGTGCATGGTTGATCCCCAAAGCGGTGCCTACGGCAACAATGTCGGTCCAGGCCCGCATCATGCCCGGCACATCCGCCTTTGGCCGGGCGGGCTCCACGCTGTGCCCCAGGGCCTCCAGCAGGCGGCCCGTGGCGCGCACCACCTCGGCCACCTCCGGGTGGATCGGTTCTCCTGTCAGGGTCGTATCGCAGATTGCCACTCGCAACCTGCGCGGCGGGTGGCTGATCGCGGCGGCATGGCCCCGCGCCAATGGCGGCGCCCAATACGGTGCGCCAAGGTCCGCCCCTTGGCAGGCGTCCAGCATGATGGCGGTATCGCGCACGCTGCGGGTCAGGAACCCGTCAATAGCCATCCCGGCCCATCCTTCGCCGGCATAGGGGCCATCGGGCAACCGCGCCCGGGTTGGCTTGAACCCGAAGAGCCCGCAATTGGAGGCGGGTATCCGCACCGACCCGCCCCCGTCTGACCCATGCGCGAAGGCCACGATCCCCGAGGCCACCACAGCCCCCGCCCCCCCGGACGACCCGCCGGGCGTATGATCAAGGTCCCACGGGTTTCGCGTCGGGCCGCCGTAGACGGATGCTTCGGTCGCCGCACCGATTCCGCCTTCCGGCGCGGTGGTGCGGCCGAAGGTGACCACACCAGTCGCCTTGATCCTCGAGAAGATGCTGCTGTCGCCCCGGTAAGTGGTGTCGGCAAGCAACCGGCTGCCGTTGTGGCTTGGAAAATCCTGCGCTTCTGCCCCGAGGTCCTTGATCAGGAACGGCACCCCCCGAAAAGGCCCCTGCGGCAGGCCATCGGCAATCGCCCTGCGTGCAACACCTTCCTGCATCAGCACGATGGCGTTCAGCGCGGGATTGCGCGCCTCCACGGCCGCCAGTGCGGCGTCGAGAAGTTCCGAAGGCGTGACCTCACCCTTCGCCACCAGTCCGGCCAGTTCGGTTGCATCCGCTGCGCCCAAGTCACCGATCATTGTCATCCCCATGTCACTTCCTGTCCAAATTGACGCCCACATTGGTAAAGCCTGTCCCTGCTCGGACTGCCCGCGTTCGGCTTCAGGCCTTGAGTGCGGGCAAGAGCGGCCCAAGGACGGCGGCGAGTTGTTCCGGCAAAAGAGGCTTTGCAACAAAGCCGTCAAGCCCTGCGGTCAGGATTGCGGCGCGCTGATCTGCCATCGCTGCGGCCGTCATTGCCACGACCGGCACACTTGGTTCCGGCCCGGCGCGAAGCAAGTGGAAAGTTTCAAACCCGTCCATGCCGGGCATCGCCATGTCCAGCAAAACAAGGTCGATGCCTCCTGACGCAATCAGGCGCAACGCCTCCGGCCCGCCGTCTGCTTCGACAACCTTTGCCCCCAGCGCCTGTACCAGACTGGACGCGACCAGCCGGTTCGTTGCGATGTCGTCGACCACCAGAATGCAGCGTCCCGTCAGGTCAACCGTCGCGCGCTCGGGTGGCGGCAGGGTGACCGGCGCCGCAACCACCAGCCGGAACCGCGCACCCGGTTCTGCGTGATCATGGCTAAGATCGCCCCCCATCTGGCGCGCCAGCGACTGGCTGATCGCCAGCCCAAGGCCGAGTCCTGGCGTCGTGGTGGTTCCCCGCTGAAACGGTTCGAACAAGGTTTGCGAAATTTGCGCCGGGACGCCCCGGCCGTTGTCGGCGACGTCGATTATCAGCTGACCATTGTCATGCCGGGCCGAAACCTCGACCGCGCTGCTCTGCGCATGTTTCAAAGCATTGCTAAGCAGGTTCGCGAGACATTGCCTCAGGCGCTGGGCATCCAACAGCACATGCGGCGGAATATCCGGGTGCAGAAACAGCGTCAGGCGGCCCCCGGCCTGTTCAGCCTCGGGGGCGAAGACCGCGACCGTAGCCTTCAGAGCAAGACGCAGGTCGGTCGGCTCTGGCGTGATCGACACCCGCCCGGCGGTGATTGCCGACAGGTCCAGCACATCGTCCAGCACCACTGCCAGTCCCCGGGCAGATGCGACGATCGTGCGCAGCCGTTCCTGCGATGGGCCTGTTGCGACCCTCGCCTCGGCCAACCCCAGACCGATGATCGCGTTCAGGGGCGTGCGCAATTCGTGGCTCATCTGTGCCAGAAACATGCTTTTCGCCGCATCCGAGGCCCGCGCTGCCGCCGCCCCTTCGGCACTGGCGCGGTGCAGGCCGTGGTTCGACCGCATCGCGGTCAATGCATAGGCCATCCCGCCAAAGGCAGCCGCCAGCGACAGCGCCAGACCGACCATGTTGTCCTGATCGATCCAGTGGGCAAGGTTGAACCCGGTGATGACGACAGCAACCGTCAGCAACCCTGTCAAGCCAAAAGGCAAATGGATCGAGCGTACGGTACTTAACTGCAGCAAGGTCGTCATCGCCAGACCGGCCCCCAGCGCCTTGGCATAGGGGTCATCCTCCAGCCAGACCAGCCCGGCAGCTGTGGCTATCGCCAACTCCATCACGACAACGGTCAGGATGCTGGCGCGGTAGCGGCCCGGAGTTGCCACTGGGTCCAGCCCGCGCAACAGCCGCACAGACAACAGTTCGGCCGCGATGTCGACGACGATAAAGGCGGCCATCACCCTGGGGTCTGCGAACAGAGCGCAAAGCGCATACGCGAACGAGGTCAGCACGATCCGCTGCCACTTCTCACGTTCAAGAATTTCGTACTGGCGGCCAAGTTCGTCGAGAAGCCGTGCCCGTTCCGGGCTGGGCAGCACAGTTTTAACGGTCATGCGATGGCGATTTTCAAGAAGGTGGGCATATCGCCAGATAGCCCCCGCCGCGCCGCACCGGTCAAGGGGTAATGCCGGGCGACAGCGCCACCTCTTGCCGCAAGGTGCCATCGCGCCCGAATATAAGGATGCGGTCATCGGTGGTGACCACGGCCACCCAGCCGCTGCCAAAGGTAATGGCCGCAGCCTGCGCGCCCGCAGGCAGGGCAAGATCGCCGGGCAGGCTGGGGGTGGACGGGGTAAAGGCTTGCGGCATTCGGGTGACAAGCAGGCCGACCACGGTTATGACACCGCCGATCATGGTCAGGGTGAGGACGATCACCAGCCATTTCAACAGCCGCAGGCTGGGCGGCAGGGCCACCGTCTCGGGGTTTTCTGGCACGGTGGACGCAGGCGGGACAGGATCAGACATGGAAGACCCTTTCGAGTATGACGGCGAAGACGGCGAAGACGGCCACGACGGCGACGGCGACGGTGGGGCGGACCTGACTGCAGGCAAGACCCTGTCGGTAACCCTTGGCGAAGATGCCTCCGCCCGCCTTGATAAGGCGCTTGCCGCTGCCGTGCCAGAGGAAGCGTCACTGTCGCGGTCGCGGCTGATGCGGATGATCGCCGACGGTGCGGTCAGCCGCGCTGGCGTGGCAGTGACTGACCCCAAGGCCAAGGCCGCCGGAGGGCAGACCTATTTACTGGCGCTTGCCCCCGCGCAGCCGGTCGAGACGCTGGCCGAAGCGATTCCCCTGACCGTCGTGTGGGAGGACGCCGATCTGATCGTGATCGACAAGCCGGCGGGGATGGTCGTTCACCCGGCCCCAGGTTCGCCTTCGGGAACATTGGTCAATGCGCTGCTGCATCACTGTGGCGCCACGCTTTCGGGCATCGGCGGTGAGCGGCGGCCGGGGATCGTCCACCGGATCGACAAGGACACGACCGGGCTTTTGGTCGTCGCGAAATCCGACCGCGCCCATCACGGGCTTGCGCGGCAGTTCGAGGATCACACTATCACCCGGCGCTATCTGGCGGTGGTGCACGCTGTGCCGCAGGCGGGGGATCCGCGCCTGCGCGGCCTGCGCGGCATCAGCTTCGAGGCGGGCGGCATCCTGCGCATTGCCACTGGTCTTGCCCGCCACAAGACTGACCGGCAGCGTCAGGCGGTGGTTTGGGAAACCGGGCGTCATGCCGTAACCAGGGCACATGTCGTCGAGCAGTTTGCGGATCAGGCTTCCCTTGTGGAATGCTGGCTCGAAACCGGGCGGACACATCAGATACGGGTGCATCTGGCCTATGCCGGGCACGGGCTGTTGGGCGACCAGACCTACGGCGGCAAGCGGCGGCTTTCAGAAAAGGGCTTTGGCGCAGGTGCGGGGCTGGCGAACGGGTTTCCCCGGCAGGCCCTGCACGCGGCAAGCCTTGGCTTCGACCATCCGGTCACAGGAGAGCGGGTTGAGTTCGCCGCGCCCCTGCCCGAGGACATGGCCGGGTTGATCCAGGCCCTGCGGGACCGGTAGCGCGCCGTTCAGGGCACGGCGGACCCGTCCGGGCTTGCGACACGTTAACAGTTCCTGATTTCACTGGCCAAAGGCTTCTGCGGCAAAGCCGGGCGCTGCCTGACAATTGCGTGAATGGAATGTCACAACCCTTCACATGGGTCGCCTTTACGCACAATTGTCAGAGAAAGAAGGTAGACTTGGAACTCTTGTATCATTCCGGGGCTTATCTCAGGTTAAAGGCGCTTCCGGGGGCACGATGCACCGGAACGAAAAGGGGGCACGACATGAGCACCTATACGAACCTTCCGGCACCCAGCCCCGAACAGGGGCTGAACCGCTACATGCAGGAAATCCGCAAGTTTCCTCTTCTGGAACCGGAAGAAGAGTACATGCTGGCCAAACGCTGGGTGGACCACCAGGACACAGCAGCCGCGCACCGGATGGTGACCAGCCACCTGCGCCTCGCTGCCAAGATCGCCATGGGCTATCGCGGTTATGGTCTGCCGCAGGCCGAGGTTATCAGTGAGGCGAATGTGGGCCTGATGCAGGCCGTCAAGCGGTTCGATCCCGAAAAGGGCTTTCGCCTTGCGACCTATGCGATGTGGTGGATTCGCGCCAGCATCCAGGAATATATCCTGCGCTCGTGGAGCCTGGTCAAGCTGGGCACCACCAGCGCGCAAAAGAAGCTTTTTTTCAACCTGCGAAAGGCCAAGGCCAAGGTTGGCGCTTTGGAGGAAGGCGATCTGCGGCCGGAAAACGTGGCCCGTATCGCGACCGAACTGAACGTGACCGAAACCGAGGTCATTGACATGAACCGTCGCATGTCGGGGTCGGACGCCAGCCTTAACGCGACCGTGGGGTCCGATGGAGAAGGGTCGACTCAGTGGCAGGACTGGCTGGAAGACGAAGATAGCGATCAGGCCGGTGCTTATGCCGAAAAGGACGAACTGGACGCCCGCCGAGCGCTGCTTGCGCAGGCAATGTCGGTCTTGAACGACCGCGAAAAGGACGTGCTGATGCAACGCCGACTTGCCGAAGACCCGGTCACGCTTGAGGAACTGTCCGAAAGCTATGGCGTCAGCCGTGAGCGGATTCGTCAGATCGAAGTGCGGGCGTTCGAGAAGCTGCAAGCGAAGATGCGCGAGCTTGCCAAGGGCAAGGGTATGCTGGCCCCTGCTTGACGGACGGGCACCGGTGCGCTCGAACCTCCCCGTTCCGAGGCCATGCGGGGCTTTTCGTTTGATAACCGGCTCCGGGGGGGGTAGGAGGCAGTCATGAAAATGACCGAAACCTTCCTCAAGCCGATGCACCCCGAGGGGTGGAAATTCGTGGCGGCCTTCGCGGCCGTCACACTGCTGCTGTTTTGGATCTGGGATCCGTTGGGGTGGCTTGGCGTCGGGCTGACTGTCTGGTGTTACTACTTCTTTCGCGACCCCAATCGCGCGGTGCCACAGAATGCCGGGCTTCTGGTCAGCCCTGCTGATGGGGTGGTCAGCCTGATCGAACGCGCGGTGCCCCCCGCGGAACTGGGCCTGGGGCCCGAAGCACTGATCCGGGTGTCAGTGTTCATGAACGTGTTCAACTGCCACGTGAACCGCGCGCCGATTGCGGGCAGGGTTACGGCGGTGGCATACCGGCCGGGCAAATTCTTCAACGCTTCGCTCGACAAGGCATCTGACGAGAACGAACGGAATGCGCTGGCCATTGAAATGGCGGATGGCCGCAGAATCGCGGTTGTGCAGATCGCGGGACTGGTGGCCCGTCGGATCATGTGCTGGACCAGGCCCGGCGACAGTCTGCGCACCGGCGAACGCTTTGGCCTGATCCGGTTCGGCAGCCGGTTGGATGTCTACCTGCCCGAAGGCGTACAGCCGCAGGTCGCTTTGGGCCAGACCATGGTAGCGGGTGAGACGGTCATTGCGCTCATCGGGCAGGACGCCCCGGCACGCGCCGCGCGAATCGAGTAGCCGCGCATGGCTCGCAAGCCCACTGAGCCACCGCGTCAACTGCTTTTGCTCAAGCTTCTGCCAAACTTGATCTCTATCCTTGCGCTGTGCGCCGGGCTGACCGCGATCCGTTATGCGATTGCCGGAAACTACGCGCTGGCGGTGCTGCTCATTGGCACGGCGGCGGCGCTGGACGGGCTGGACGGGCGGCTGGCGAGGATGCTGAAATCGGAAAGCGAGATCGGGGCCGAACTCGACAGCCTGTGCGATTTCGTGAATTTCGGCGTCACTCCGGCACTGGTGCTATATTTATGGGGCCTCAGGGCGGAAACCAGCCTCGGCTGGATTGCGGTGCTGGTTTATGCCGTCTGCTGCATGCTGCGGCTGGCGCGGTTCAACGTCGGATCACGCGCGGTGGGCGAGGCTGCCGAAAAGACTACCTTTATCGGTGTGCCTTCGCCCGCAGGGGCGATATTGGCGCTTGTGCCGATGTATCTGACCTTTTCGGTGGACCAGGCGATCCAGTTGCCCCCGGCGGTCGTGGCGCTGTGGATGGTGGGCATCGGGGTGCTGATGATCAGCCGGGTGCGCACTCCCTCGCTGAAGCGGATGACCATTGCGGCGGACTATGCGCGCTATGCGCTTGTCGGGTCGGTAATGGTGGTTGCGGCCCTGCTGACCTACCCCTGGGTCACCCTTCTGGTCTTGTCGCTGGCCTATCTGGCCGCGATCCTCGGGCTGTTCCTGCGCGGTTTGCGACCTACAGCGAAACCGTGATCCCGTGATGGACAGTTTGCCTTGCAATTGCGGTCTGCCTGGGCAGGCTGGGGTTGAAAAGCAATGGGAATCATATGCATGCAAGTAGATGCCATTCAGAAGACTTATCGCCGCTTGGCGCCTGTCTATGATCTGGCTTTTGGTCGCATCACCCAGGGCGGGCGCATTCTTGCTGCCCGGCATGTGAACGCACAGGGTGGATCAGTGCTGGAGGTGGGCATCGGCACCGGTCTGGCACTGGGCTATTATGCCCCACAGGTGCGTGTCACCGGCATTGACGTTTCTGCCGAGATGCTGCGCGAAGCAGAAACCCGCGCCGCCACGCTGGGGCTTCGCAACGTGGCCGGCCTGCACCAGATGGACGGCCGCGCCATCGATCTGCCGGATGCAGCTTTCGACCATGTGGCCGCAATGCACATCATGTCCGTCGTCCCGGAACCCGAGCGGGTTCTGGACGAAATGGTGCGCCTGTGTCGCCCCGGCGGTTCAGTGCTGATTGCCAATCACTTCGCGGGCCGGGCCGAGGGCTGGTCGGGGATCGAGCGGCTGGCCGCGCCGCTGGCGAACCTGCTGGGCTGGCATTCGGACTTTGCCATTGACCGGGTGCTGGGCCACCGCGGCCTCAGGCTGGAAGAGCAGACGCAGGTACGCCCCTTCGGCCTGATGACCTTCCTGCGCTTCAGACGGGTTGAATGATGCCCCGATTTCTGGACAACTGCCCCGGGTAAACATTCAGTGGGGCTTGCGATGAAACCAGTCAGATGGGGCGTGCTAGGAGCTGCGAAGTTCGCGCGTGAACACATGGCCCCGGCGATTCACGCCGCACACGGAGCCGAGCTCGCGGCGCTTGCCACCTCGGACCCGGCCAAGGCTGAAAGTTTCAGTGCGTTCGCGCCGGGGTTGACGGTGCATTCCGGGTATGACGCACTGCTGGCGGACCCCTCCATCGACGCGGTCTACATCCCGCTGCCGAACCACATGCACGTGGAGTGGACGTTGAAGGCGCTGGCGGCGGGCAAACATGTGCTGACCGAAAAGCCCATCGCCATGAAAGCGCGCGAGATCGACCAGATCATCGCCGCGCGGGACCGGACCGGCCTCTTGGCAGCCGAAGCTTACATGATCGTCCACCACCCGCAGTGGCAGCGCGCCAAGGAATGGCTGGAGGCCGGAGAGATCGGTACGCTGGTCCATGCCGATGTGGCGTTCAGCTTCAACCTGACCGAAGCCGGCAATATCCGCAACAAGCCGGAAACCGGCGGCGGGTCCTTGCGGGATATCGGCGTCTACACCTTCGGCTCGGCCCGCTTCGTGACCGGGGCTGAACCGGTAGACCTGTCGGCTCGCATCCACCGCGAAAACGGCGTGGATGTCTTTGCCCAAGTGGCGGGCATCATGGAGGGTCCGCGGGGACGCTTCACCTATGGCTCGACGACGTCGATGCGGATGTACAACCGGCAGGTGGCCACCTTTCAGGGCACCACGGGCATGATCCGGCTGGAGGGTGGCCCATTCAACGCCAACGTCAACGACATGGCCGAGGTGGAGTTGCACCAGAACGGCAACCGCGTGACGGTCGAACGTTTCCCGACCGCCAACCAGTACAAGCTGCAGGTGGAGGCGTTCGTCCGGTCCGTCCGCGAGGGCGCTTCCTATCCCTGCCCGCTGGAGTTCGTGCGCGGCACCCAGGCGATGATGGACCGCGTCTACGAGGTGGCCGTTGCGATTTAGGGCCATTTCCGGCGGGGCAAATGCCATGCCCGGGCTTGCTGCAGCGCGGCGGCGAATTTTGGTCCGCTGTCACAGGGCTGTGATAACGTCTGATTCAGCGGGGGTTGGACGGCCTGCCCGGGCCAGCTTTCGCGACACAAAGACGTCTTGTTCCGTTGGTTGCCAGTAAGTCAGTTTGCGTTCCAGCCATCAGCTGAAAGTGCGCCAATGCCCGAAGAAACTAGCATGTTTTCGTTCTCGCCCGTGTCGCAACTGTCGCGGGCGCACGACCATCTGGCCCGTCAGGGCAAGTCTCTTCCCGACGCGGCGTTGCGCGTTCTGGCCCGGGAGGTGATTCTCCGCGTCAGTCGGGTAGGAGCGGCAACTTCGCCGCAAGGTTGCCAACCGAAGACTGCCGAGGTCGAGCTTCTGTGTGACGCTCTTTTGTCGGCGGATGATACGGCGGCAGCGGACCTGGTCCGCACCGCGCGCCTGGATGGGATGTCAGCCGACGCGCTTTACCACGACTACATCTCCGAAGCAGCGCGCCGCCTTGGCCAGCGCTGGGACCGGGATGAAGCCACGGCTGCGCAGGTGATCCTTGGCGCCGGACGGGTCTATGCCATCCTGCGCGATCTGCGGGAGGTGTTTCTGGCCGAATGCCTGACCGCCCCGCCGGGGGCCGAAGCAGTGTTCGCCAATGTCCCGGGCGAGGTGCATGGCATTGGCACCACCATTGCCGCCGACAGCATGCGCCGCAACGGTTGGGACATCACGCTGCGCCTTGGTCTTGGCCATGATGCACTGGTTGAGGAAATCGCGCGATTGCAACCGACCATGGTCGGACTGTCCGCCTCGCTGCCGTCGGTCACCTTCGCGACCGCACGTCTGATTGTTGCGCTGCGCATCCGGTGCCCGCAAATCTGGGTGCTTATTGGCGGCCCGATCGTGGGCCGTGATCCGGATATCGCCCGGATTGTTGATGCCGACGCCGCCGCGTCCAGCATCGACGAGGGGGCGGCGCTGATGGCCGACCATCTGGCCGACATGAACCGGCTGCGCAGCGAACGGGCCTGAAGGGCGGATCAGCCCTCCATCGCCTCCAACTCGTCGATGAAGCCTGCGATCATCGACAGACCCTTGTCCCAGAATTTCGGGTCGCTGGCGTCAAGGCCGAAGGGGGCCAACAGCTCTTTGTGGTGCATAGATCCGCCCGCCTTCAGCATGGCGAAATACTTCTCCTGAAACTCGGGCAGGCCACCGGTATAGGCCGCGTAAAGCGCGTTCACCAACCCGTCGCCGAAGGCATAGGCGTAGACATAGAACGGAGAGTGGACGAAATGCGGGATATAGGCCCAGAAGGTTTCATACCCGTCCATGAACTCGAACGCGTCGCCAAGGGATTCCGCCTGAATGCTCATCCAAAGGGCGTTGATGTCGTCGGGGGTAAGTTCCCCTTCGGCCCGCGCGGCGTGCAGTTTGCATTCGAAGTCGTAAAACGCGATCTGCCGGACGACCGTGTTGATCATGTCCTCGACCTTGCCGGCCAGCAAAGTTTTGCGCTCGGCGGGGGTTTTTGCCCGATCCAGCAGGGTGCGGAAGGTCAGCATCTCGCCGAAGACGGAAGCGGTTTCGGCCAATGTAAGGGGCGTTGACGCCAAAAGCTCGCCCTGACCCGCCGCAAGGACCTGATGCACGCCGTGGCCAAGTTCATGCGCAAGCGTCATCACGTCACGCGGTTTGCCCAGATAGTTGAGCATGACGTAAGGGTGGACGGTGGTCACCGTGGGGTGGGCAAAGGCGCCGGGGGCCTTGCCGGGCTTGACGCCCGCGTCGATCCAGCCCCTGTCGAAGAAGGGCGCCGCAAGGTCGGCCATGCGGGAGTCAAAGGCACCGTAGGCGTCCATCACCATCTTGCGGGCCTCGGGCCAGGTGACGGTCTTTGGGGCCTCCAGGGTCAAGGGGGCGTTGCGGTCCCAGACCTGCAGCTTTTCCAGCCCCAGCCATTTCGCCTTAAGCCTGTAGTAGCGGTGCGACAGCTTCGGATAGGCGGCGACCACGGCATTACGCAGGGCCTCGACCACCTCTGGCTCCACGTGGTTGGACAAGTGGCGGCCATGCTGGGGCGAGGGCATCTTGCGCCAGCGGTCGTGAATTTCCTTTTCCTTCGCCAGCGTGTTGTGAACGCGCGCGAAAAGCTTGACGTGCTTGTCGAATACCTCGGCCAGCGCCCGTGCTGCGGCCTCGCGCTTCGTTCGCACAGGGTCGGTCAGCAGGTTCAGCGTGGCTTCAAGGTTCAAAGGCTCGGGCTCATCCGCGACAGTGAACATGAGGCCGGCCATCGTCTCGTCGAACAGCTTGTTCCAGGCGCTGGCGCCGACCACGCTTTCGTCATGCAGGAACTTTTCCAGCTCATCCGAAAGCTGGTGCGGCCGCATTGCGCGCATCCGGTCGAAGACCGGCTTGTAGCGAGCAAGCCCGGTACTTTCTGCCATCAGGCGATTCAGGTGGGCATCTTCCAGCCGGTTGAACTCAAGACTGAAGAAGACCAGCGGCGTCGTCGCTGTGGTCACCCGGTCCTGCGCGTCGGCCATGAACTTTGCACGGTCGCTGTCCAAAGTGTTCTGGTAATAGCGCAGGCCAGCATAGGACATCAGCCGTCCGGCCAGAATGTCGATCCGTTCATATTCCTGCACGCAGGCCAGCAGGTCGGCCGCGACAAGTGCGGCAAGTTTGCCTTCGTAGGCCTTGGCAAAGGTTGCGCAGCCTGCTTCCAGTGCGGCCATGTCGCTGGCGAATTCCGGGGCATCGGGGGCGGAGTAGAGGTCGCTCAGGTCCCAGTCCGGCAGGTCACCGAAGCCGGCAGTGGTTGCATTGGCATCGAATACGGGCTGGGGCAGGGGCATGGTGCTCTCCGATAACAGGCTCTCATCATCTAGGGGCGAGGTGCCGGCCGGCGCAACCCCACTTGCCGCTACCAATCAGCCGGCTGCCTTCAAAAGCGCGCGAAGGCTGTCCAGGGTGTCGACCTCATCGACACCCTTGTCGCGCCGCCAGCGCAGCATCCGGGGAAAGCGCAGCGCGATCCCCGATTTGTGACGCGGGCTGGCCTGAAGCCCTTCAAAGCCGATCTCGAACACCAGTTCGGCGGGAACCTTTCGCACCGGGCCAAAGCGTTCCATCGTGTGGGATTGGACCCAGCGGGTGATCTCGGCAAACTCGGCATCGGTCAGACCGGAATAAGCCTTGGTGAAAGGCACAAGCTCGTTGCCATCGCGGATGCCAAAGGTGAAATCGGTGAACAGGTTTGCCCGGCGACCATGTCCGGCCTGAGCGTAAAGCATCACCGCATCGACCGTGTACGGGTCCAGCTTCCACTTCCACCAGTCGCCACGCCTGCGCCCCGCGAAATAGGTCGAGGTGGCGCGTTTCAGCATCACACCTTCGGCTTGTGCTTCGCGTGCGGTTGCGCGCGTCGCGGCAAGGCTTTGCCATGTGTCGGCGGTCAGTCCCGGCGACAGGGCAAGCGGCAGACCCGGGGGCAGCGCCTCAAGGATCGCCGTCAGTCGTGTGCGGCGCTGCGACAGGGGAAGGTCGCGGATATCCTTCCCAGCGTCTTCAAGCAGGTCATAGGCCAAAATCCGCGCCGGAGCCGCAGCCAGCAGCGACTTCGGCACAGTCTTGCGGCCGATCCGTTTTTGCAGGGCCGCGAACGGAAGCGGGCGGTTTTCTTCAGGGTGCCACGCAAGGATTTCCCCGTCGATCACGGTGCCTTCAGGCAAGAAATCGGCAAGGGGGGCAAGGTCCGGGAAGCGGTCGGTGATCAGTTCCTCGCCGCGCGACCACAGGGCAAAGGCGCCGGGGCGGGCGATCAGCTGCCCGCGAATACCATCCCATTTCCATTCCGCCAGCCAGTCTTGCGTCAGGCCAAGGGCCTCAGGGACGCCTTCCAGCTGGCTGGCCAGCGCAAACGGATAGGGCCGCGCGTCCCCGCCGGCATCCCCCTCGATCAGGGCGGCGAAAGGGGTGCGGGCGGGGTCCCAGTTCCCCATCAGGCGGTGGGCGAGGGTGGCTTCCTCGACCCCCGTGGCCTGAGCCAAAGCACGGGTCAGAAGGCCTTGCGCAACACCCATACGAAAGCCCCCGGTAAGCAGCTTGTTGTAAAGAAAACGCTCCGTCACGGGCAACCCGGCCCAAGCCTCCAGAACCGCAGCCTTGCGCGCTTCGACTGGCTGGCCGGTCAGTTGGATCAGGCTGCGGATGGCACCGTCAAGCGAGATATCAATGAAGGCCTGCGGCGGGGGAAGTAGCAGGGCGATGGTCTCGGCCAGGTCACCGACGACGGTATAACTTTCCTCGAACAGCCAGTCGGGAATGCCCGCGGCCTTGGCCGCCCAAAGCCGGAGTTCGGTGGAATTGACGGCCCGCCTGGGACGGCGGCCAGTCAGAAGGGCGACGGTCCAGACGCGGTCAGCCTCGGGGGCGGTACGGAAGTAATCGGCCAGCGCCGCAGTCTTGGCCCCGGTCTTCGTGGTGGCGTCAAGGGCTTCGAAAAGGGCGGCGAAGCGCTTCATGCCTCGGGTCCTGCCGGTTCAACGTCGTCGCCAGTGAACTGGGTCGCGACGATACCCGCGTCATAGCCCTGTGTTTCCAGCCAGTGCCGGAACGGCGCGGTATAGCCGTGGGTTACAAAGACACGGGTCGCCCCTGTGGCGCCGATGGCGTCATTCAGGCCGTGCCAGTCGGCGTGGTCGGACAGGACAAAGCCAGTCCCCAGCGCGCGGCGACGGCGGATGCCGCGCACGGCCATCCAGCCGGAAACGAAAGCCTCATCCGAGGGACCAAGGCGAGTGGCCCAGGCGGAGCCGAGCGCAGACGGAGGCGCGATGACCAACGCCCCGGGGTGCGATTTGCCGGTGACTTCGGGGGTGACCCGCGTTGTCCCGGGCAACGGATAGCCTTGATCGCGCAGGACGCCGTTCATTTCCTCGACCGCTCCGTGGGTCAGGATCGGGCCAATGCCAGGCAAGCCTGCCAGCAGGCGCTGGGCCTTGCCGAAGCTGTAGGCGCCCAGAATCGAGGTCTTGCCCAAGACGGCGTTGGCGGCCCACCACGCTGCGATGCGGTTCATCACCTGCAGCTGCGGCTCCCACCGGAAGATCGGCAGGCCGAAGGTACATTCAGAGATGAAAGTGTGGCATGGGACCGGGTCGAACGGCTCGGCCAGACCGTCGGGTTCGGTCTTGTAGTCGCCCGAAACGACCCAGACCTCGCCGCCTACATCGACCCGGATCTGGGCCGATCCCGGGACATGGCCCGCAGGGTGAAAAGAAACCGTGGCGCCGCCGATCTTGCGCGCTTCGCCGTATGGAATGCCCTCGGCGGTGATGGGTCCAAGGCGCCGGCGGATGACAGGCAGGGCCTGCGTGGTGGCAAGATACGATTCCATGCCGTGGCGGGCATGGTCGGAATGGCCATGGGTAATCACGGCGCGGGGAACCGGGCGCCAAGGGTCGATGTAAAAATCCCCGGGAGGACAGTAGATTCCCCGGTCGGTAAAGGTAAGGACGGGGCTGGACATTCAAAAGATTTAGCATGGCAAAGGCAGGCCGCAAGGTTGCCCGGCCGTTTGCATGCGGCTGCACCTGTGTTTCAGCCCTTCGGCCCCGCGCGGCAAAGGCTTCCTTCGGCGGGTCAGACGTCTTGCAGATAGCCGCAGCGGCGTTCCAGATCCTGGTCCAGTCCGGCAAGGATGAAGGCGCGGTCCGCAGGGCTGATCGGAGCGGTTTTTGCAGCCTGCCGGTTGTCCGAGCTTGGCCCAACCGGGTTTTCTGTCGGGCGAAAGCCCGGGGGGATGATCAGCGAAAACTGACGGCCAATCTCGCGCAGGATTGCTTCGGGGCGGATACGGAAATCCTCGTAACGGATCGCAACGGCATTCAACCCCCGCGACAGCAAGGACAGATGACCTGCCAGCTTGACGCTGCGCATTTCCAGCACATTGCGAAAGCGGCGGCCGTCGATAGGGTGGCGGTCAAGGAAGTTCGGCTCGCCCCTTGCGAAGCGGTCTTTCACCTCGAACCCGCGATAGCCCCACTGGTCCTTGAAGCCGGTGTAGCTGCCTTCCCACTCCGCCCTAATGAAATCGGAAAATGGCAGGTCGGCAATGGCGGGATCAACTTCGAACGAACCGGCGTAGAAGCTGCGTACCCAATCGAACGGGTCGCGGACGACGACGACGAAAAGGCAGCATTTGGGCAGCACCGGATAGTAGGGCAGCGCGTGTTTCCAGCCGTAGGAGCTCCAGCGTTTCAGGTTGCTGTTGCGCGCAATCGTGCGGGCGACGAAATTCGTCCCCGAGCGCCGCTCGCCGTAGATCTGGAAACGGTCGATTGCCGGACCTTCGACGGTGGAGTGGCCTAAAAGACAGGTCACGGGCTCGGCGGTTGTCATGTCGTGCCCTCCTGGCGTGACCTTGTTAGACTGCCGGGGCGGGTCCGCTCAACCGCAAAATCCGATGTGGTCAGCGCGATATGCCGTTGCCGGATTGCCGATTTTTTGGGCATCCGCCCCAACAAAGGCCGGAAATGCGCGCATGGGCCTTTCCGGCGCAGCGGGTGGCTGCTCTAGTAAGGCCAATAAAGGTGGGGGTCAGGTCGCGTGGGGCAGTTCAACGAAATGTATCAGGGGGCCGCAGTGCGCCCGCCCTATGCCCGGCTGGAAGACTGGCTGGCCGCCATGCCGCAGGAATTGCGCAGTCTGAAGCAGGCCGAGGCCGAGGCGCTGTTCCGCCGGATCGGGATCACCTTTGCCGTCTATGGCGAGGGCGGCGACCCAGACCGGCTGATCCCGTTCGACATGTTCCCCCGGGTCTTTTCCGCAGCGGAATGGGCCAAGCTGGAGAAGGGTATCAAGCAGCGGGCGCGGGCGCTGAATGCGTTTCTGGTCGATGTTTACGGCCGGGGCGAGATCATCCGGGCGGGCCGTATTCCGGCACGGCTGGTCTATCAGAACGAGGCATATGAAAAGGCCGTGGCGGGGTTCGTGCCGCCCAGGGGGGTTTATTCCCACATCGTCGGCGTTGACATCGTGCGCACCGGCCCGGACGAGTTCTTCGTGCTGGAGGACAATTGCCGCACTCCCAGCGGGGTCAGCTACATGCTGGAAAGCCGCGAGATCATGATGCGGATGTTCCCGGAACTTTTCCGGGAAAACCGGATCGAACCGGTGGACGGCTATTCCGAAAAGCTGCGCCGGACGCTGGCCTCGGTCGCGCCGAAAAAGTGCAAGGGAGAGCCTGTTGTAGTGATCCTTACACCCGGGCATTTCAACAGCGCCTATTACGAACATTCCCTGCTGGCCGATCTGATGGGGGTGGAACTGGTCGAAGGGCAGGATCTGTTCGTCGATGGGGAATATTGCTGGATGCGCACGACGGAAGGTCCGCGCCGGGTGGATGTGATTTACCGGCGGATTGACGATTCCTACGTCGACCCACTGTGTTTCCGGCCGGATTCGATGCTGGGGATTCCGGGGCTGATGGATGTCTATCGGTCAGGTGGCGTAAGCATTTGCAGCGCGCCGGGGGCAGGGGTGGCTGACGACAAGGCGGTCTACACCTATGTGCCGGAAATGGTGCGGTTCTATCTGGGCGAGGAGCCGATCCTGAACAATGTGCCGACTTGGCAATGTGGGAAAGCCGATGATCTGAAATATGTGCTGGACCAGTTGCCGGACCTGGTGGTCAAGGAAGTCCACGGCTCGGGCGGCTATGGGATGCTGGTCGGGCCGAAGTCCAGCCGCGAGGAGGTGGAGCGGTTTCGCGCGAAGATCGTGGAGAACCCGGGGAACTACATTGCGCAGCCGACGCTGGCGCTGTCGTCGGTGCCGACCTTCGTGGAGGAGGGGGTGGCGCCCCGGCATGTCGACCTGCGGCCCTATTGCCTGGTGGGAGAGCGGATCGAGCTGGTACCCGGGGGGCTGACCCGGGTGGCGCTGAGGGAAGGCTCGCTGGTGGTGAACTCTTCCCAGGGCGGGGGCGTCAAGGATACCTGGGTGCTGGCGGAATGAGGGCTGGGTGATGCTGAGCAGGACCGCAGACAACCTGTACTGGATCGCCCGCTACATGGAACGCGCCGACACCGTGGCACGACTTCTGGAGGTGGGCAGCCGGATCACCCTGTTGCCATCAGCGCATGGCTACCGCAGCGAATGGGACAGTCTGTTGCAGGCGACGGGGATGGCAGAATCTTTCGCCGGAAAATACGGCGACCCGGTGCAGCGCAACATCGAAAGCTTTCTGTTCTTCGACCGGGACAACCCCTCTTCGGTCGCCAGTTGCTTTACGTCGGCGCGCGAGAACGGTCGGATCGTGCGGACGGCTCTGACAACGCAGGTCTGGGATGCACTGAACACCGCATTTCAGGAACTCAAGGTGCTGGAGCGGCTGCCAAGGTCGGAACTGGAGTTGTCCCGCCTTACTGAATGGGTGATGCGCCATGCCGCCATGGTGCGGGGTTCGATCGACGCGACGCTGCTGCGCAATGACGGGTACAACTTTCTGAACATCGGCTATTATCTGGAACGCGGTGACAACACGGCGCGTTTGATGGATGTGAAATATTACGTCCTCTTGCCCCGGGTGGATTTCGTTGGCTCAGGCCTCGACAACTATCAGTGGACCACGCTGCTGCGCGCCATGGGGGCACAGCGTGCCTTTCACTGGGCTTACGGCGGCGAGGTCACGGCCCCAAAAATCGCCGACTTCCTGATCCTTAACCCGCAATCGCCCCGGTCGCTGGCCACCTGTTCGGCCGGGCTTGTCAATCATATGGGCCGCGTCGCCAAGGCCTACGGCCGTGATACGGCGGCGCAGGACAAGGCTCGGGTCCTTCTTGCCGAGATCGAGGGGGCGACGGTCGAGGCGATCTTCGAGGAAGGTCTGCACGAATACCTCACGCGCTTCATCGCCGAGGTGGCAACCTTGGCCCACGCCATTCACGAGACCTATCTGAGCGGGGAGATGCGCTGATGCGACTGACGGTCGATCATGTGACGCGATATCAATATGACAGTCCGGTCCGGTCGTTGGTGCAAAGCCACCGGCTGCAGCCCTCGGTCTTTGCCGGGCAAAAGGTGATCTCGTGGGAGGTGACGGTGACCGGCGGCACCCGCGGGTCAACCTTTCGCGACGGGTCGGGCGATGCGGTGCAGGGCTGGACAGTGGCCGGCCCGGTAAGCGAAGTGACGGTTCGGGTCCAAGGTACGGTCGACACTACGGACTTGACCGGTGTCCTGCGCGGTCACAAGGAGACGGTGGCGCCCGACTGCTATATGCAGGCCACCACGCCGACCCGCGCCGATACCGCGCTTGGGGCGCTGGCGCGGCGGGCCGAAGGAGCTGATCCCCTGGCGCTTGCCCATGCCCTGAGCGGAATGGTGGCCGATGCCATCGCCTACCGGCATGGCGTGACCCATGCCCATACCACAGCGGCCGAGGCCCTGGCCTTGGGCGAAGGGGTCTGTCAGGACCATGCCCATGCGCTGATCGCGGTGGCCCGGGTGCGCGGGCTGCCGGGACGCTATGTCTCGGGGTATCTCTTCTCGGACGCCGATGGGCAGACGCATGAGGCCGCGCATGCATGGGCAGAGTTGCATCTGCCAGGTCTGGGTTGGGTGGGCTTTGACCCGGCGAACCGTTGTTGCCCCGATGATCGCTATATCCGGCTGGCATCGGGCTTTGACGCACAGGATGCAGCGCCCATTCGCGGCATTGCGCGCGGCGGGGGCAAGGAAGAAATGGATGTCACCGTTGCGATCCTGCAGGCAAGCCAATAGGGTTCGTCCGATAAAGGGGAGACGGAAATGACCTACTGCGTCGGGCTTTTGCTGAATGAGGGCATGGTACTTCTGTCAGACACGCGCACGAATGCCGGGCTCGACAACATCTCGACGTACCGCAAGATGTTCACGTTTGAAAACCCTGGTGAGCGGGTGATCGTGATCATGACGGCGGGCAGCCTTTCGGTCAGCCAGACCACGCTGGCGCAATTGCGTGAGGCAATCGAAGACCCCGAGGCCTCGCCCGAAACCTCGATCATGTTGGCCCCGACCCTGCTGAAAGTGGCCGAAATCGTCGGCAGAAAGCTGGCCGATGTCCGGGCCGAGATCGACCACAAGCTTTCGGCGGCACAAGGAGCCAGCGCCAGCATGATCGTCGCCGGGCAGCGAAAGAGCGGCGCGATGCGGCTGTTCCTGATCTATCCTGAAGGCAATTTCATCGAAGCCACCGAAGACGCGCCGTTCCTGCAGATCGGCGAGCACAAATACGGCAAGCCAATCCTCGACAGGGTGGTGAAGCCTTCGACCTCGCTGGCCGATGCGCAAAAGGCGGTGCTTCTTTCTATGGATTCGACGTTGCGGTCGAATCTTTCGGTGGGCATGCCGCTGGACCTTGCGGTTATCGACAAGGATGCCTGCAAGGTCACGCTCAAGCGCCGGATCGAGGCTGGTGACCCGGCGTTTCGCGCGATGAGCGACGCCTGGTCCACCGCGCTCCGCGACGGATTCGCACGGATTGCGATCTGATGGTTGGCAATCGCGACGCCGCGTCCTGGCTTAAAGGGCAACATGCAGGTCACGATGCCCGAGCCTGCCCGTCTTTACATCCGCAGCGCGCTGCTTGGCTTCGGCATTTGTCTGGCTGGACGTGGCCGGGATCGGGCAACTGATACTGGGGCCGGACATCGGCTGGATCGCCGCCTTTATGATGGTTTTCCTCAACGGCATCATCTTCGCCGCAGTACAGTTTGCCTTGAAGATCATGCCGCTGGCAGAAGTTGGCGGGACGGGCGGCGGTCACGGGGCGGGTGAACCGGGAATGATCATCGTGCCTGTGCCGGCCGAGGCACCCAGGCGCCGGTCGCAGAGGTAGGCCCTTTCACCGACTACGACTTTCAGTTTCCAATTTGTGACGCATGGGCAACCAAAAGGCGCAATGGCGCGTTTTGCTACGTTGCGAGGCGGAGCGCGCGCGTTGGATCAGTTGCTGCTGAAAACCTTTCTGGAAGTTTCTGATACGGGGTCATTCGGGGCTGCTGCCGGTCGGCTGTTCGTGACCCAGTCGGCGGTGTCTCTACGGGTGCAGCGGCTGGAAGACCAACTGGGCCGCCCGCTGTTTGACCGCAACAAGGCCGGCGTCACCATGACAGCGGCCGGACGCGAGTTTCGCGGCTTTGCACTTTTGCTTCTGCGAAACTGGGATCAGGCGCGGCAGAGCGTTTCGGCACTTGAGGACGCTGCGGTCACCCTGGCCGTTGCAGCCGAGCCGGCCTTGTGGCCGCATCTGGGCCTTGGCTGGCTGGACCTGCTGCGCGAGGCGCTGCCCGACATTGCCCTGCGGGCCGACGTGGCGCATGCCGATGCGCTGACCGATCTGGTCATGTCGGGATCGGTTCAGGCCGTTCTTACCTACAGTTGTCTGGTTCGCCCGGGATTGACGGCAGAACCGCTGATGCATGACCAACTTGTCATGGTCGGCTCCTGGAAGGATGCCACTTTGGAATCTGTTGTGGGTCGCTATGCAAAGGTGGACTGGGGGGAAGACTTCCGGCGCGCGCATGATGCATCCTTGCCAGCCTTGGCGGGGCAAAAAATGTCCTTCGCAATGGGAACGCTTGCCTCCGGGTTTCTGAAGATACGCCCGTACGCCGCTTACCTGCCCGCAAGCCATGTGCGGCAACCGCTTGCCGACGGCGATCTGTTTCTGGTAAGCGACGCCCCGATCTTTGCCCAGCCCGTCTGGGTGGCTTGGCGCGATGACCTGGATCCGGAGCTTCGGGCTGTTGCCGGCAAGACACTGTCGACTGCTGTATCGGCGGCAGAAAAGGATGTGGCTTTCATTGTAGGGCAATAATAGCGCGCACACATTATGCAATTTGAATGCGACAACCCCTTGAAAATGATACAGTGCTTAGTTTTGCGGGAACGATCGCATTCGCAGAAAAGGTTCCATGAGTAATATTTTGGACCCCGTCAAGAAATCCCAATTTCTCATTCTGTGTCAGAACCTTAACTAACGGTCACAGAGACGGTGCCGCCCTGGCCCGTTCGACATGTGAAAGGACTGACCATGAAAAGGGCATTTCTGCTTCTTCCCGCAACCGCACTGGCCCTGACCGTTGCGCTGCCCGCCTTCGCGCAGGATCGCATCATCGGAATTCAGGATCTGGACGACCGGATCGAAGACATCGAAGACGACGTGGCAGATGACATGGCCCGGTCGGAAGACGCGGCGCGGTTCGGGTTCCCCGAATACCAGCCGGGCTTCAGCGGCAGTGCCTCGCTGGGTTACGTCGCCCAGAGCGGCTCTACCGATTCGCAAGAGTTCAACCTTGGCGTTCGGATGCGGTTCGCGCAGGGGCAACTGGTGCAGACGATCGGCATTGCGGCTGACTTTGCCGAGGGCGAAGACGCGATTTCAGGGGTAAACGTCAAGACCAAGGAAGACATCTTTGCGATCTATGACGCGAACTACTATCTGAACGACCGCTTCTACCTGTTCGCCCTGGCGCGGGTTGAACGTGACGGCCTTCCCGCGGCGCCTACCGACATTACTCGTGATGCCTATTTCGGTGTCGGTCCAGGCTACCGCGTGATCAACCGGCAGGACATGGCGTGGCGGCTGCAAGCCGGCGTTGGCGCCAGCTATCTGCGGCAGGCCAACGGCGATTCTGACACCGAAGTCGGCTATATCGCCTCGTCACGGTTCTTCTGGGAGTTCAGCGATTCGGTCTTTCTGACCAACGACACCGATGTGCTGTCCACCGACTCCTCGCTTCGGGCGAACAACGACCTGGGCGTGAACTTCAAGGTCAGCGATACGCTCTCGACCCGGGTCAGCTATCTGACCGAATACAACGATGAGAACGAAACCAAGACGGACAACCGTCTGGGCATTTCGCTTGTCGTCGGCTTCTAAGAAAAGCGTCCACATACCAAGGAAACGGGGCAGGGGAATCTGCCCCGTTTTCTTTTGCGCGAAGGCTGAAAGGGTGGCGGGCCCGCAGCAACCGTGAGGACCGGGGTTTTCCCGAGAGCCAGAGGTCTCAGGTGGGCGCCAGATACCCGGACCAGAATCCGGGCAGAGCCAGCCCCCGTTCGCTTGCTTATCGGCCACTGGAAAATTGGCCCCACACGCGAAGAGCAGCACCCGCCAAGGCTTTAGATAGGGCCGGGGGCCGGGCGGCGCAAGGCTGGACAGATGTTCACCTTTGGTTCATGAATGAAGGATGGACCAACCGGTTGACAGCTTCATCGACACTTTACCCTGCCAGCCGGGGCAGCGGCTTGGGCGCGGGGTCTGTCGCGGACTGCGCGCGCTGGATTTCGTCTGTGTCGAGGAACTGGTTCCCGCCCCGGGCTTGCGGGTCGATGTTATGGCGCTGGGCCCGAAGGGCGAGGTCTGGGTTGTCGAATGCAAATCCGGCCGGTCCGATTACCGGGCCGACCGCAAGTGGCAGGGTTACCTTGACTGGTGCGACCGGTTCTTCTGGGCAGTGGATGCCAGCTTTCCGGTGGAGTTGCTTCCCGAAGGCACCGGGCTGATCCTCGCCGATCCATATGATGCCGAGGTGGTGCGCATGGCCCCGCAGATCAGTCTTTCCCCCGCGCGTCGCAAGGTGGTTTTGCGTACCTTTGCGCGCACGGCGGCGGCACGGCTTCAGGGCTTGCGCGATCCCGGATCCATCACAGCGGCCCAATTTTCCTGAACAAGAAACCTGACCCGTTCCTCTGGTCAGGGAATTTGGATCCGGCGATCAGCGTTTTCTTGGCTTTGCGCCCACAGAGCGGGCAGCTTCGGCGGCGGCGCGGAGTTCCTCGGCGATTTCATCTGCCTCGTCGGGATCGAAATCGAGGGGAAGTTCAATCCCCCCTTCGGCTTCGATGTAGATTCGTACCATGCCAAGGTCGGTCGGACCGATCTGGATGTTGGCGGTAATGTCGCTTTGCGAGTCGATGCCCATGGCGGCCCCCGTCGGATGACTGGCCGGCGGGGTAGCGGTTCAGTCCCTACCGCGCAAGCGCCAATCTTGGATCAGGCGCGGCAAAGGCGCTTGCAATCCGGGGGAAGCGGGGCTAAGTCGCGCCTCAGTGCAGCTTTAGCTCAGTTGGTTAGAGCACCAGATTGTGGATCTGGGGGTCCCCCGTTCAAGCCGGGGAAGCTGTACCATTCTCTCCCGCGTCTTCACCCGGTCCGGCCCAAGGTTTTTCCCTGCGCGGTGGTCGCTGTCTGCCATCCTTGCGGCTATTCGCTCATTCGGTGCTGGAAAAGATGGCAAGCGGCGCTGATGGCTATTCGCCCCTTGGCGTGCCACCCGGGTTTCAGGTCTACCCGGCCGACGGTCGCCGCTGGGCGAGACAGGCCGAAAGCGGATTGCAGCGGGATGCCTCTGCCGCCGCGAACCCGCCGTTCAACCATTGGGTGCGCGGGGAGGGCGCGGCCCTCGGCGGGCTGGTGCCGGCTTGGGCAATGCTGTGGGTGGAATCGCTGCTGGCGAATTGGCCGCTGTCGGTGCCGCTGTTGGCGCTGATGGTCTTTGTGTATCTGCGCAACCAGTCTCTGGCCCTCCGCATCCGCGATCCGGGTCGCAAGCTGTGGCGAAAATCAGTTAGCGGCCTTCACCACTCTTGCCCGGGCGGCTAAGCTGACCGCGCCCGCCTTTGAGGATTCGCATGAGCCTGACCCTGATCCCACGCACCATCGCCACAGAGATTGCC
>Ga0105045_10000081_pt1 | contig 48876 bp, 43 predicted proteins | sample MAT02_FD_78089 | JGI IMG/M metagenome (GOLD analysis project Ga0105045, IMG submission 78089) | Freshwater microbial communities from Lake Fryxell liftoff mats and glacier meltwater in Antarctica - MAT-02 (megahit assembly) | ecosystem: Environmental > Aquatic > Freshwater > Ice > Liftoff...
ATCAGAAAAAATGTTAGAGAATATAGCTAAAGAAGTATCAGAAAAAATATTATCTAATGTAACTAAAGAAGCATCAGAAAAAATATTATCTAATGTAACTAAAGAAGTAATCTCTGAAAAATCTGAATTTGGTAATTTGTTGCTGAAGAAGGTAGCAGGTTTATCTGTAGAAGTAGAAGAAGGTGTGAGTAACTTGCGTAATGAAGTAGGTAACTTGCGTAATGCTATTGTATGCGTAGGTGAAGGGCATAATAGCTTAAAGTCGTCACATACAAGTGATATAAAGTACTTGACAGAAGATTTGGATAACTTGCGTAAAGCTGTTGTTTGCACAAGTAAAGAGCAAAGTGCCTTGGATTCAAAATTACCATTGCTAAAAGAAAGGATAGAAGATTTAGAGTCATCAGATGAATCTGGTAGTGCATTATTAGAAGTACTTATGGAAGACGTATTTAAACATAAAGAACAAATTTTAAAGTTGAATACTGAGACGAATAGCGAGTCTCTAAGAGAAATGGTTAAAGAAATAGTTAAAGAATTGATGTCTAAATAACTTATGAATAAAATATAAAGTAAATAATATATATATATATTAGAAGATATAAAAGTAGTAATTAAAATTATACGTATTGTATAGTTAATAGAATAATTGTTAAAGATAAAGAGTAGTATTAAATATGGTGCATATAAATTACAATAGTTATAATTTAACTAATAATTAAATTACTAATAGTAATTTAATATAGGAACAACAGGTGTTAATTTACTATGTATTATCTTATAATGAGTATAATAAAAGATCCATAGCTCAGTGGTAGAGCATTCGCTTGATAAGCGAATGGTCAGTGGTTCAAGTCCACTTGGATTCATGTAGTTTTTTGTTTGCAAAAGCAAACAATATACTTTTATGAAACTCCTATGGAGCAGCGTCCGGCTGTAGGAGTAATAAAGGACGTTTTGAGTTTAAACTAATTATAATTAGTTTAAACAAGTAAGTAGCAAAGCATTCCCGAATGGTCACAAGGAATGATGTGGATGGATGAAGAACATGGGAATGATATGCAGTCCATTTGAACAGTTCCAAATACAGTATTTGTATAAGACAGAAAGTTTTTATATAACGGATACATTATTAATAAGTGCGGTAATAGTAATATTATTACAGTTATTATATATGTTAATAGGTGTGAAGGGGAACCAATATAATATAAACATAGTGGGAGTAGTATTAAAAGGAATATATAGTTTTATATATGATATAGTGTATGAGTATTTAAATGAGGAAGGTAAAAAATATTTTCCATTTTTTAATTACTTATTTATATTTATAGTAGTAAGTAACATAATAGGTATATTACCATATAGTTTTACAATAACAAGTCATTTATCTATAACATTTAGTTTAGCTTTTATGATTTGGTATGGTATGTTTATAGGAGTAGGGGTTAACAAATATGGGTTAAAAATATTTTCAATGTTTTTTCCTAAAGATATACCTTTTGCGTTAGTACCACTACTAGTATTTATAGAAACAATATCCTTTATCTTTAGGTCAATTAGCTTAGCACTAAGATTATTTGCAAATATAGTAGCAGGACATATATTACTAGATACAATTGCAGTAGTAGTACATAAATTAGTATATCCAGCTTACTACGTGTCAGGTAAAACAATATTAATAGGTATGATGCCAATTGTAATAACAATAGTATTAATATTGTTCGAATGTGTAGTAGCAATGTTACAGGGATATATATTTGTGGTATTATGCTGTATTTACTTAAAGGATATGATAGTGCTACACTAGTATGAAAAATATAAGATACTTTTTAATTTATATATCTATACTAGTGGTACTACAGATGTTATATTTTTCGATATATAACATACCGATATATAAGATCTATTGTGATTTAAATAATTATTATTTAAATAGTCAAAATTTATATGATCAGATTAATTACAAATATTATATATATGTAGAATTAATTAATTGTTCAAGTTTTAAAATATTTACTAATGTTTTAGGACAAACATTAGTAAATGAAGCAGCTAGTTATATATTTTCAGAAACATCACATGTTGAGTCATTAAATCCAGTAACAAACCTAGTTTATAATATAGATAGGTATGTTTCGGACAACGTCAGTGTACATGCGGCAGGCAATAAAATACAAAATATTTTTAAAGAATCTACATTAAAATCGTTTGATATTCATGGGTCAAATCTATATGTAGTAGTTTTTAAAGCAGCAACAACAAATGTAAATTTGATAGAGTTTATTACATTACAAAGCAGTATGTATATAGCACCAAGTGAAACATATTTAGTATTTTTTAGAATATACAATCCTACCGATTATATAATAAAAGGAATAAGTATATACTTTATATCACCAAATACGGTAAGTGTGTATATATTAAAAATACAATGTTTTTGTTTTGATGAATTACTACTATATGAATTTGAATCTGTGGATTTACCAATTTTATTTTATATATCATCGGAGATAATATCACTAAATTTAAAAATAATAGCATATATACAGATACACATAACATATTTATTTATTTTAAATAATTTTTAAAGTAAATAAATATTGGGGTAATTAAAAAAAGTAGCTTTAAGTTTATTAAAGTTATTTTAAAGGTAAGTTGATAACATATATAAATAAAAGCAAAAGAATGTTTAAAAAGTTAAATAACATATTTTTAGCTGACGCAACTGCTAGAAGGGTATATCAATTTTTAATATATTACCCAACTCCTCAAAATTTAAGTTATTTTTGGAATTATGGTTTTATGGCAGGTATGTTTTTAGGAATTCAATTAATCAGTGGTATTTTTTTATCAATGTTCTATACACCACATATAGATTATGCATTTGATAGTGTACAACATATAATGAGGGATATTAATTATGGTTGGTTTATCAGATATGCGCATTCAAATGGTGCATCATTTTTTTTTATAGTTATTTATATACATATATTAAGAGGTCTATATTATGGATCATATTTAAAACCAAGATTATTTCTTTGGTTTTCTGGAGTAACAATATATATATTAATGATGGGTACAGCTTTTTTAGGATACGTATTACCTTGGGGACAAATGAGTTATTGGGCTGCTACAGTTATTACTAACCTTTTAACAGTTATCCCTGTGATAGGTAAAGATGTAGTGTACTGGGTGTGGGGAGGTTACGCTATTAACAACTCTACATTGAACAGATTTTTTAGTTTACACTATCTATTACCTTTCATAATTACAATATTTGCCCTATATCATATATATACATTACATAAAACAGGTAGTTCCAATCCATTAGGTATAAGAACTACAAAATTAGATAAAATTAATTTTTATCCATTTTTTTTAATAAAAGATTTATTTGGTTTATTTATAATGTTTACAGTATATTTAATTTTTGTAATTAAATTCCCTGAATTATTAGGACATACTGATAATAATATAAAAGCTAATCCATTAGTAACTCCAAGCCACATAGTACCAGAATGGTATTTTTTACCAATGTATGGTATATTAAGATCTATAGAAAGTAAAACATATGGTATAATCTTAATGTTTTTATCAATGTTGGTACTATTTATATTACCTATTTTAGATAAAGGTGGTGAAAAAAATAATCACTTAAGAGCATTTAATAGAATGATGTTTTGGTTATTTACTTTTAATTTTGTATTTTTAGGGTATTTAGGTAGTCAGTTGCCAGTTTATCCATATATACAATTAGGTGTAATTTGTTCACATTTTCATTTATTTTATTTTTTAATATTACCTGTTATTAATGGTGCTAGATTTCAGAATTATTTTACTTTATTAAAAGTGAGATATTAATTACTTTATGATTAGCTTTTAGTAATTTTATAATATTTTTATAATATGTTTATAATATTTTTATAATATGTTTTATAATATGTTTATAATATGTTTGTTTTTTAAAAAAAAAACATGGCAGTCTTAGCCAGCAACAGTTCTTTAAATAAAAGAACGGTGATTAATATATAATAATTAAATGTTAACTGAGCAATCAAAACAAATAAAGAATTTCATGTTAAATTTTGGACCGCAGCATCCAGCAGCACATGGGGTGTTACGATTAATTTTAGAACTTGACGGTGAAATAATAAAAAATGCAGATCCACATATAGGGTTATTGCATAGAGGTACTGAAAAATTAATAGAGTATAAAACTTATATGCAGGCATTGCCATATTTTGATAGATTGGATTATGTGTCTATGATGTGTCAAGAGCATACATTCTGTTTAGCAGTAGAAAAACTATTGAAGTGTAATATACCATTACGAGCTCAATATATACGTGTTATATTTTCAGAAATAACACGTATACTAAATCATTTACTTGCTATAACTACACATGCTTTAGATGTAGGGGCACTTACACCATTTTTATGGGCTTTTGAGGAACGTGAAAAATTAATGGAGTTTTATGAACGTGTTTCTGGTGCAAGAATGCATGCTAATTATTTTAGAATAGGTGGAGTAGTTTATGATATACCTGTTGGTTTGTTAAAGGATATTTCTTCTTTTATACAACAATTTGCATCTAGAATAGATGAAATAGAGGAAATGCTTACAACAAATCGTATTTGGAAACAAAGATTAATAGAAGTAGGTAAGGTTAATAGTAGACAAGCTTTGGATTATAGCCTTAGCGGAGCAATGTTGAGATCTACTGGAATAGCTTGGGATTTACGTAAATCTGAGCCTTATGAAATATATAGAAAATTTTCTTTTTCTATTCCTACAGGTGTGTGTGGAGATAGTTATGATAGGTATTTAATAAGAATAGAGGAAATGCGTCAGAGTATCAATATAATAAGTCAAGCTATTAATCAAATACCTTTAGGTTTAGTTAGGGTGGACGATCATAAAATTACACCACCATATCGTAGCCAAATGAAAACATCAATGGAATCTCTAATACATCATTTTAAATTATATAGTGAGGGAATAAGTGTACCTCAAGGTCATAGTTATGGTTGTGTAGAAGCTCCTAAAGGTGAAACAGGTACTTATCTTGTATCAGATGGTGGTAACAAGCCATACAGGTGTAAAATACATTCACCTGGTTTTATACATTTACAAGCTTTAAATAGTATTGTAGTAGGTCATATGATAGCAGATTTAGTTACAGTTATAGGTACACTTGATATTGTTTTTGGTGAAGTAGATAGGTAGACTTTTTAGTAATACCTATAACATAATATCTATAATTAATATTTATAATGTATATTATAATGTATATCTATAGTGTGTTGTTTTTATATAATTGATTATCTAGTAAAAAAATATATTTAAAATGTTTAAGTTATTTAATTATATCATAAATATAATAAAAAATTTTATTTTAAAAATTGAACCTCAGATAGATGTGGTTGTAAAAAAAGTATTTACTGAAACAGAACATAAATTTGTTTCTGCGACTAGAAATATGTTTGATTTTCTCTATCATTTTGAACATAAATGGGATGTAATATTAACTAGGCTAGAGGATAATGCTACTTATGCAATATTTGGTATTTTTGAGGGCAAATGGCTTAGAAAAATCATAGCATTTGAGAAGAGATCCGAAATTATGTTTAGAAAAAAGGAAGATAAATTAGCATCTTATTTTGTGAACTTTGTAATAAGTATAGTTCGATTAGTGGCTAAAGTATTTAGTTTCATTAAAGTAGCTATACATGTAGATAATAAGTTACATATAATAATGTGTGAAAAAGAAGCTAAACTTGCATCAAGATTTTTAAAATATTTACGTAGTGGCGAATTCTTTTATTTATTACTTCTAAGTATGTCTTTTGCATTTTTTATATTGATGATGTCTGATTTAAATTATTATAATGGATTATTATTACAGAAAGATGCATTAATTAATAATTTTAATACATACTATTATTATTATTTTATGAGTTCAATATTTCTTTTTGGTTTTATTTATTATTCTATTACATATATTCAGTATAAAGAAGATTACTTAAGTAAATTCTTTATACTTTTATTTAGTGTTGCTATTACCTATTTCGTATTTTATTATTATATTTTTAGTGCTAATACTCAAGTACCAGAAATTACAGAATTACTAATTAGCAATTCTTCTTACTCCGTTAGTCCTACTTCTGATTATATATACATAGCAATTAAAGCGTGTTCTATATTACTAGTATATTTACTAGTAATGTATTATTTTCTTAGGAATACAATTTCTATAATTTCTGAATTACTAATAGATTATATGGACCCGGAACATGATATGATTATGAAATTGTTTAAAATGTTTATTTATACTTTAGTTTTCTTATATGTTCCTTATATATTTAGTGATGTTGTAATACTTTAATTATTATAATAATTATTATAATAATTAAAGTATTATAATGCTAAAAAGATTAACTTATTAAAAAAATTAATAAAGTTATTCTCAATTTAGTTACTTGATAACTTTTTTAGATTATACAAATTATATTATGTTTTATTATTTAAATGAATATAGTGATCTTATTTTTTATATCTTAATAACATTTGCTATTTCTGCATTAGTATTGGGTTTAGGTTACTTGATAACTATAAAAAATCCCTACAACGAAAAAAATTCAGGGTATGAATGTGGTTTTGATCCATTTTCAGATGCCAGAGAACCATTTTATGTTAAGTTTTATTTAATTTCTATATTATTTATAATATTTGATGTAGAAGTAGTATTTTTTTTCCCATGGGCAATCAGTTTAAAACAATTATACTTTTTTGGTTACTATATAATGTATATTTTTATTTTAATATTATTAATTGGTTTTGTTTATGAGTGGAAAAAAGGATCATTAGATTGGTTTTAACATTAAAGATTTAAATAATCTGAATCTTAATAAGTATGAATAAGTTTATTATAGAATAATTCTAAAATTTATTCGTATTTTTATATCTGTTGATTACGTAGATTATATATATATATAGTAATATGTTTATGCATTTAGTAGTTCCAGTATTATTATTTATCATTGGTATATTTGGATTGTTTTTAAGTAGAAAAAATATAATATTAATTATTATGTCTTTAGAGTTATTATTATTAGCAGTAAATTATAATTTTTTATTTTTTTCAGTTTACTTAGATGATATTATGGGTCAAGTGTTTTCTTTATTTATATTAACTATTGGGGCTTGTGAGTCATCTATAGGATTAGCATTATTAATTTGTTACTACAGAACATATAAATATGTATAAGTAGTATAAATACTTATAAAAACACTAAAAAAAAAATAATATGTATCTATTACCAATATTTTTAACATTTTTTTCTTTCATTTTTACTTTTTGTTTTGGTAAACAAATAGGTAATTATAAAAATCATTTAATAAATATACTATTAGTATTATTTTCAACATTAATTTGCTATTTAATATTTTTTGAAGTATCATTTTTATCATTACCATGTTATATGAAAATAACAGATTGGATAGTTTTTGATATTTTTAATGTATATTGGTATTGTTTATTTGATTCTTTATCAGTATCTATGTTAATAGTAATAATGTCTATTTCATTATGTGCACATATTTATTCAGTATCTTATATGGATCAGGATCCACATCAAATAAGATTTATGTCTTACTTATCATTGTTTACTTTTTTTATGTTAATACTAGTTACAGCGAGTAATCTAATACAACTATTTATTGGTTGGGAAGGAGTTGGTATTTGTTCTTATCTATTAATTAATTTTTGGTATACTAGAGTAGGTGCGAACAAATCTAGTATAATGGCTGTTTTTACAAATAAAATAAGTGATGTTTGTTTGTTAGTTGCTTTTGGTTTAGTTTTTCAAATTTTTAAAACTTTAGATTTTAATGTAATGTTTTCTATCTTATCCATTAATCACAATAGTGATTATTTGTTACAATTAATGTATTATGCTGGGTTTCTTATAATATTAGGTGCAGTTGGTAAATCTGCTCAAATAGGTTTACATTTTTGGTTACCTGAAGCTATGGAAGGACCTACACCTGTTTCTTCTTTAATACACGCAGCGACAATGGTAACTGCAGGTGTATTTTTAATAGTTAGATGTTCTTTCTTAATGGAAAATGTTCCATCATTATTAGTATGGATTTCTTTTTTTGGTAGTTTAACTATTTTTTTTGGTAGCACAGTTGGTTTGTTTCAATATGATATAAAAAAAATAATAGCTTATTCTACTTGTAGTCAATTAGGTTATATGTTTTTATCTTGTGGTTTATCTAGTTATTATAATAGTATGTTCCATTTAATTAATCATGCATTTTTTAAAGCATTATTGTTTTTAACAGCAGGTTATATAATACATGCATTGTCAAATGAACAGGATTTTAGAAAGATGGGTGGATTATTAAAAAAATTACCGCTTTCTGCAATGCTAATTTTAATAGGGTCTTTATCTTTAATGGGATTTCCTTACACTTCTGGTTTTTTTTCAAAAGAAAAAATAATTGAATTATTTCACAATAAATTAATTTATAACTTTGAATTTGTTAAATATATTAAGTTTTTTTATTTTTTTCAGTTTTTAGCAATGTTTAGTGTTATTTTAACTATTTGTTATAGTATAAAAATGTATGTATTTGTTTTTTTTAATAATTTTAACGGATATAAATCATATATATATAACATTCATTATGGCTCATACTATTTAATATTACCATTAGTATTATTATCTTATTTAAGTATCTTTAGTGGTTACTTATTAAATGATTTGATGGTTGGTATTGGTACTGATTTTTGGAAAGATTCTTTATTTATTGCTTGTCAAGGGTATCAAGACGTTAGTAATTCATCAGGTTTTTATTTATTTAATTTTGAATTTATTAAGTATGTTCGTAAAATACCACTTATATTAACTGTCTATTATACTTTTGTATTTTTTATTTTATTTATTTGGTTTAAGCAGTTATTTTTATATTTTAGGATCTCTTATAGTTGGATAAATAATCTATTTTTTTTTTTAAATAGAAAATATTTATTTTTTAACAAAAATATAGTTTATCCATTAATAGATTTGATGAATTATTCTGCATTAAATTATACATTTAAACTTTTTGATAAGGGATTAATTGAACTTTTTGGACCTTTTGGTATTACTAAGATAGTTAGTAGTGCTGTAAGTTTTAATAGTAAATTACAAACTGGTTTAATATATCATTATTCCGGTTTAGTTATACTGAGCCTATTATCTTATATATTTATAATACTTTAGTATTAAATAATTTATATTACTTTTTTTTGATTACTTATTAAAAAATATACAAGTTATTATTATTTAATACTAACATATATATTAACGAATATTGTAAATTATTCTTTGTCCTATGAAAGATTCATTTAAATGTTATTTTTGTCAAAATGCGATATAATTGTATAGTTATGAAATCAATATTTAAGCATTACAACAATAATAAAGTTTCAACTGAAACTTTAAATAATATATACAGTAGATTATTACCTATTAAACAAAGTAAGTATAAAATGTCAAATCAGATGCGAATAATGAATACTATATCAATAGCATTTATAATTAAATCTAATACATTTTCCTATTTTCAATTAACTGGTTCTATTAAACGAAAAAAAAAGGCTTTAAGTTTTGTGGGTAGCGTGTGTGTCGCTAGTGATTTATCTGGTATAGATATATTTGTTTATCTTGAGAATCATTCACCATATAATAGATTCAAATAATTACTTATTATTATCTATTATATTTATTAAATTATATACAGTATATAAATATAATATTGTGTATGTTATTATACAATAGAGTATAAAATATATATGTATGTATAAATTTAGTGGACATATTAGTAATAATATTATTGCAGAACATAGTATCATATATATATTATTATTAAATATTAAATATATAACTATAATTAATATAATCCATATATACGATATTGTAAATATATATAAGTAAACACTAAGATAATTCTGCAAATTCAAATTTATATCAAAAATTATAAAGTTTATTTCTTGGTAATTATTATAAAATGAGTTAAATATAAAATAAATTATATAATTATTATATATAAATAAATAAAAAAAAAAGTAAAGAAAAAAAAATATAAAAAAAAATGAGAATTTTTTTATTTCATGTTTATAAAATGAAGGTTTTAAATAAATGAACATTTGTATTATTATAAATGGTAATAAAATAATACAAGAAGCTATAATTACATAATATATTAAGATATAATTAAAATCCTGTATTGAATAGGATATTTGTAATGAGGGAAGTATGTAATTTTTTATTGAGTTTTGTGGGTAAAAAAATTCTGTATTTAAGCAAAAATCACTTTCTGATTTATAGATTATATAGTCTTTGATAAATTTATAAGGTAAAAAAGATAAGTTTATTTTTGCAATAGGAATAAATATAAAAATAAGAAAGTAATCGAAATATACGTAGTATAGTATTATGAGTGGTATTAGTGAAGATATGAAAATCATATATATTATATAGTGAAAATAGTGTATAACAAAAATAATACTAATTTACTCTTAGCTCAGTGGAAGAGCATTCGCCTTCTAAGCGAGTGGTCACAGGTTCAAGTCCTGTAGAGTATAGCTGTGTAAAGTATACAAATTAAGCATGGAATAGCTCAATTGGCAGAGCGAGAGTTTCATGAGCTCCAGGTTATAGGTTCAAGTCCTATTTCCATCAATTATATATAATAGTTAATACGAATATACTTGAGTAAACTACTTGGTGGAATGGTAGACACGAGAGACTTAAAATCTCTTAGCTTTTTAGCTGTGCAGGTTCGAGTCCTGTAGTAGTAATATTAGATAATATAAGAATAAAAAAAATGAGAATACAACAGAATGATATAACAAATTCATCATCATTATTATTAAATGTACCTTCATTGGTTAATATAACAACTTATAAAAAAAATAAGAAAATAACAAAGTTTGTATTATTATCAGAATTAGTTTATATGATAATAATACAGACAAAAAATTATAAAAAACTGCATGAAAATATACTAAAACAAATAAACTACATAAAAAAGAAGTTGTTTATATTAATTAAGGAGGAATTAGAAAGATCAAATAGAGTAGACCTGTTAGTATTGAAAAATAAATTAGTAAAAACAAATGTATCATATGATAGTTTTGTCGACTTTATTCTATCGGACAATAAAGGATTTAATGCTTCTCAATATTTAAGAAAACATTTTAGAGACGAGATAGAAAACATTAAATTAAACATAAAAAATAAGAGTATCTACATTAAATATATATATTTAAAAAAAATAATTACATATTTAAATAGAATTTTAAATGATAAATTAGATAAAATAAATTTTTATTTTTACAAATTAATACATCAAATATTAAAAAATAAAAATAATAGAATAAAATTAAAAATTTTAATTACTCGTATTTTAAAAATGTATACACATAAAGGTTTAAATATAGAGTTAAGTAGACAACGTTTACAAAGATATTTATTAAAGTGTTTTAAAAAATCAAGTAATTTGGATTACAAATACATGCCTAATTCTGATGAAGCAGACGTGAGAGAGAGAAATGTGCTATCAGTAAGGAGAGATAATGCCAGTACTATTAAAGAAGTTTTAAACTATTTAGTTAAGCATAAATATGGATTTAGCTACTTTAAATTTTATAGAGAATTAAAAGCTCGTAACTTAGAAAATGTATCAATAATTGAGCTTTTTAAATTGTTTGATAGAATTGAAAATAATACATTGTTTGGTATATTTAAAAATTTAAATATTAAATTAGAAAATAAAAAAGAAGTTAGATTATTTACTATAAATAACGTTGAATTGAATAATTATAGAATTTTAAGAAAAAATAATATTTATTTTTTTCAATCCGATTATAGTATGTTTAATAACAAAGATTATTATAGTATATATAATTTGTATAATTTCTTCAATAGTTTAGTTAAACGTAAAAAATATGATAATTTTTTAAGTGTTTCTGATAAGTTACTTGAATTGTTTAGTAAAAGTTATTTAAAATATGTATTTTTCAATTTTGAGTATACCGATCTGAGTGAAGATGCAATTACTACTTATAGTACATTAAATAATATATATACTTATATGAATAGACACAAGTTAAAAAAGATAAGAAAGCAGAATCTTAGTAGTATTTATATTGGTAATTCTGAATCAAAATTTGATCCCGAAGATATAAATTTAAATATGTTTATGTCTGAGTACGTAAACATACATGAAGTTATAAAAAAAAAAAAAAATATTGAAGATATTTTTACAAATAATTTATTAGAACAGGTTAGTATTTATATGTATAAAATAAAAAATATCTATTTAAATCATGACATAATTAAATCATTCAGTTTAGTAAATGTTAATATGAGTCATAAATTATTGAATGTTTCTGAAAATTTAAACCAAATATATATATATAGTAATTTAAATACTATTTTTTTCAAATATTTTACGTATTTAAGACATTTGATTCGTTCAAATAATTTTTCTAATTATTCAGAAGTTATTACTATATTACATAATCGAAAAATTAGTACTACATTTAATTTTTTCTCAAATTATTTTTCAAATAACTTGATTAGTAAAGATGATTCTTTAGGTTTAAAAAAAAGCATATTAAAAGCTGAAGATAATTACTCTATAAATGAGGATATAAATTTAAATATTTCTAAATATTTATTAAAATTAGAATCAAATATATTTAATAAAACATTGGTTAATACTATACCTTTACTCGAAAAACAATCTATGGGTAATACTTTAATATATAATAAAGAAACAATAATTAACAGAAATGATTCTTTAATACATATTACTATTTCTGAATTGCATAATATGCTACCTAGTACTAAAAAAAATATAAGTATATTTTTTAGAAGCAATTTAGATAATGAAATAAAATTATTTAATTTACAAGAAAGTTTTAACAGTTTTTTTTTTAAAAGATTGGTTTCTTTTAATACTTTATTAAAACTTTCAAAAAAAGAAACTAGATTTTTAATAAAGAATAACACAATGTTTTTTCTAAAAACAAAAAATAATTTTACATTTAATGATGAGTTAGATACTGAGCGTCTAATGAAAATTAATTATTCATTCTTATTAGACGATTATAACAGGGTACTAAGTAGTATTATTGTATATACAACTACTGAATTAGAAAAAATTACAAAATTTCAAACAAAAAGAAAACAATTTAATCGTATTTATTAATAATATTAGTAAATAATATCTAATTTATATAATCTACTAAGTAGCTCAGTGGTAGAGCAGTTGACTGTTAATCAATTGGTCATAGGTTCAAATCCTATCTTGGTCTTTATTTATTAGTAAGTGAGTATGTCAATTGGTAGACTCTCCGTTTTGGGTATGGAATAATGTAGGTTCGAATCCTGCCTCACTCATTTTTTATTTTTAGGTAAGGTGGCTGAGTGGTCAAAAGCGGCAGACTGTAAATCTGCTCCGGTAACGGTTCACAGGTTCAAATCCTATCCTTACCATGTAATAAATATATACTATAATTCTTATATATATTTATATCCATGCATTTTTTGTGGTAGTAACTCAATGGTAGAGTAGTGGTTTGTGGTACCATTAGTTGAGAGTTCGATCCTCTTCTATCACCAAATATTTAAAATAAATATTATTTTATGATGGGACACTATATAATGTATATTTACTTAAAATAAATAATAATTTTACGCAGCTATGATGAAATGGTAAACATGTTGGTTTTAGATTCCAATCCTTAATAGGTTGAGGGTTCGACTCCCTTTAGCTGTATAAACGACAATATATAATATTAGTAATGGTAGATTCAATATTACCTTTTAGAACAGATAAATCAAAACAAATAGCACAATTATATCTATTTAATATGTTTCAATTTTTTTCCCAACGTTATGGAATAGGTAAAAATATTAGTAACCTTTTAATCTCTTATTCTGGTTATCATCAAAAAATAAAATATTCTGTTTTAGAAAAAAAAAATAGTTATGTATTGTTTAGATATAAAGATTTCTTTATTGAAAAAAAGAGATACTTAGATAACTTTGTTTTAGAGGATATGAAAAATAATATAAAAAGGTATATTTCAGACAATACATTGAAAGGAAAAAGATTAAGATTAGGTATGCCAGTAAGAGGTCAAAGAGTAAAAACTAATGGTAAAACTTCTAAAAAATTAAGAACATTTTTACGTTATTAGTAATGAATTGAATACTTATTATAATAAAATAAATATTAATATGTTTTACGAAAAAGTAAAAGATTCAATCGTTTTATATTTGCATAAAATAAAATCTGAGGAAACTAAATTAAAGATGAATGAAATGTTAGCACTTAATTCTAATACATTTTTAAATAACATAAATTTAGATAATGAATCACTAAATAGCAGTAAACGTGAGGCAAAAATATATATACAAAGTTTAGGTAGAAATACTTTTATTACTGTTTCATTAGATAATAAATTGATATATAATAAATCTTTGGGAAAATTTAAAGTTTTTAATTCCAGATTAAAAAAAAAAGATAAACGTAGAATGCTGTATATAAATATGTTTTTACAGTCTTTTAATACTCATTTTTTTAAAGTATTAACTTTAAAAAATCGTATAGAATCAGTCTCTTTTCATTTAAATTGTTTACCTAGAGTAGTGAATACTTTGTTAAGAGATTTTTCATTTAAATATTACAGTCGTCTATATTTAGCAAGAAAAGCTTATAAAAAGTATATAAGGTATAAAATAAGAAAGTATTTAAGAAATAAGAAATTATTTGTGAGGTTAAAAATAAGAAAAATTTATAAAAAAAAATTATATTTATTAGATTCTATACGTAGATATAAATATAATAAATTTTTTAGCATAAGTAGTATTAATTACGCTGGTAAAATATCATATAATGGCTGTAAAAAAAGAAAAAGAAAAATATAATATATATTTTTAGTAAGAATATACAATCTAGTATATTCTTGTAGCTCAGTGGTAGAGCATTCCGCTCATAACGGATTGGTCATGGGTTCAATTCCTATCAAGAATATAATTATAATTATATAGAAATAAAAAGTTAATTAATATAAATCGGTGGTAACTCAGTTGGTTAGAGTAATTGTTTGTCACACAGGAGGTCGTAGGTTCAAGTCCTATCCATCGCAGTATAATCATATAGATATAAATAATTATTTATTTATAATTTAAATATTTTTTTCGCTTAATTGTAAATTTAATTATTTTATTTATATAGGCTTGGCCTGAATCAATATATATTATTTATATGCTTATATATATATAAGCATATAAATAATATAAAGTATAATATAATACGAAGTATTAAGAATTAATATTACCAAGACAAAATATATTGTTATTGCATACATATATTTTACCACATATTGTATAACAATAGATAAGCTATTATGTTTTTATTTCAATAATGGTAACCTTTAATATTTTTCAATATTTCTTTTTCGGAGAAGTAGGTAACGATACTATGTTTAATATTGCAATGTTATATAAGGAAACAGTAATAATGCTGTTATTAATCTTATATGTTGTATTAGCTATTATATTTTATATAATAGAAAATTTTAATAATGAAGTTAATAAATTTCCAATATATTTTAGTAAAGAAACAGAATCAACATTAGATATTATTTTTGTATTATTTCCTACTGCAATAATTGCTTATTTAATTATACCTGCAGTAGGATATGTATATAACGTTGAATATAGTGCTGCTCAAGTAGAAACATTATTTAATGTTTATGTAATTGGACACCAGTGGTACTGGACTTATGAATACGAAGTAAATGTATGTAATGATAGTAATCTAGATTTTTTAGGTAGTGATTTTATTAAACAAAAATTAACTTTTGATAGTTTATTAGATACTGGTGCAGCTGATTCTAGATTATTAGCTGTGGATAGAAGATTAATATTACCATCTAATTCATATATTAATTTATTAATTACTTCTGAAGATGTAATACATTCTTGGGCACTACCTCAATTAGGAATAAAAGTAGATGCTATACCAGGTAGACTAGCAGAATATGTATTCTTTGCTAACTTTAATGGTATTTACTACGGACAATGTTCTGAGTTATGTGGTGTTAATCACGGTTTCATGCCTATTTGTGTAGAGACAATATCTAGTGATATTTTTTTAGATTTTTTATTAGTAAGTATTAATTTTAATCCTAGTAAGTTATTATTAGATAATTGCAGTCAATTTTTTACATCAACTGAATAATAAAATATAATTAAACATGTTTAGTTGATGATTATATTTATATTGTATATATAGCGTCTACATTAAGTGTATGCATTATATCTATATGACATAGATAAATAGTAATATAATATATAAGATGCGATAATTTACGTACTTTCATATAAATATAACATATAAAATATAACTTATGATATACAGTATTATGATAGGCCTGTACATTATGTTTTATATTAACTAATATATAAACACTTATATTAGTTAATATACAACATGTTTTACATCTGAAAATCTAAATATTAAAGGTAATATATACTTACTTTAAAATTATTTAATAAATAAACTAAAAAATGAGAACAAATATAATAAGTATAGATACTATTGGAAAAGTAAAAAAAATTTTTGATCATTTTGTAATAGCCGAAGGGTTAGACACAGCATATATAGGAGAAGTTGTAAATTTCAAAAATAAAAAATCTGAAATAACAGGTCAAATATTAAATTTAGAAAAAAAAGAAGTAAAAATAGCTATATTAAGTGGTGATCAATCTGATATAGAAATTAATGATGTTATTTATAGAACATATAAAATGGTTGAAATACCAGTGGGTACTAGAGTATTAGGTAGAGTAATGGATCCTGTGGGTGATTGCTTAAACCTGAAAGAATTTGATAGACATGGATATGTGTATAATGATACAATTTATACACAAAAATATGAAATAGAAAGAAATTCTCCAGGTATTATTGAAAGAGAAACAGTAAGAACACCTTATATGACTGGTATTAATGTTATTGATTTTTTTATTCCAGTAGGTTGCGGACAAAGGGAATTAGTAATTGGTGATAATAATACAGGTAAAACAACATTATGTATTACTGTAATATTACATCAAAGACATTGGAATAACCAAATTAATTCATTATGGAGAGAAATGGAAAGTCTGATGAAAACATATTTACATTATAGTTTAAGACCTTGTGTATATGTTTGGGTAGGTGCTCGTAAATCTGAAGCAGCAAGAGTAAAAAATTTATTAAAATCTAGTGATGCTTTAAATTATACAGCTACTGTGTTTACTTCTGCAGATCAACCAGCAGCATTACAATTCTTAGCTCCTTATTCTGGTATAGCTGTAGCTGAGTGGTTTAGAGATAATGGTCATAATGCATTAGTTGTATTCGATGATTTATCCCAACATGCAGTTGCTTATAGACAGATGTCTTTAATTTTAAGAAGACCTCCAGGTAGAGAAGCTTATCCAGGTGATGTATTTTACGTACATTCTAAATTATTAGAAAGATCTGGTCAATTATCTAAACCAAAAGGTGGTGGATCAGTGACAGCATTACCAATTATTGAAACAAAAGCTGGTGATATTTCTTCTTATATACCTACAAATGTAATTTCTATTACAGATGGTCAAGTATTCTTATCATTAGAATTAATTAATAAAGGTGTTCGTCCAGCTGTACATATTGGTTTATCTGTTAGTAGAGTTGGTAGTTCTGCTCAATATAGAACAATGAATTTTTTATCTAAACGTTTAAAACATGATATGTCTCTATATACATCTTTTGCAGGTTCTCAAAAACTAGGTTCTAGTGTAGATGAAGGTATTAAACAGTATATTAGTAGAGGTCAAAAAATTATTGATTTATTTAAGCAAGGTTCTTATCATTCATATAGATTATTTCATCAAGTAGTAATGGCATATAGCTTAGTTAAAGGTAATTGTGATTTATTAGATACTAGATATTTAAAATTATTCTTTGCTATAAAATTTAATAAATTAATATCTGCTAAGTATTTAAAAGCTAATGTGACACAATATTTAATTTATATGAACGAAATTGAAGCTATGTTCAAAAGTAGAAAAATGGAATTATTTGAAAATGATTTAAGTAGCTGGGATAAAGCATATAGAGCATTCTTCTATAGAGATCTTTATCCAAGATTATTAGCTGATAAAAAAGATAGATTCTTTAACATGATGAAATCACAATGCTTATAGTAACTTAAAAATATTAATTTATAATATTAATTTATAATATTAATTTCAAATATTAATTTATAATATTAATTTCAAATATTAATTTATAATATTAATTTCAAATATTAATTTCAAATATTATAAATGCCTTAGTATAAGAGAAAAGATGCCTGAGCGGTCAAAAGGGTTAGTTTGCTAAACTAATATATCGCAGGTTCGAATCCTGTTCTTTTCTAGCTATGCAATTAGATGAATAAATAAGGAGTAGTTCAACGGTAGAATGTGAGTCTCCAAAACTCAATATAAGGGTTCAATTCCCTTCTTCCTTATTTATTTAATATAATTATATATTATAATATATAATTATGTATAATATATTCATCTAATATACATATTGCTCCTTCGTCTAGTGGTCTAGGACGATACCCTTTCACGGTACAAACACGAGTTCAAATCTCGTAGGAGTCACTATAGAATATAATATTAAATATAAATATTATAACATATTATAACAGATTATTTATATTAGAAATAGTATTTAAATAAATATTATTTCGTGTAGAGTAGGGTTTTATTCTGGCTCGGAGTGAATGCTACTGATATGCTTAACACATGCAAGTCGAACGTATCTTTTTAAATAGTAGAATTCTTTAATAAGAATAAATAAGGATTTACGTGGCGAACGGGTGTAAAATGTAGATTGAATGTTACTTTAAAGTTTGGGATGATTGTTTTACATAAATACCAAATAAATTTTTAAAAACTTTTAAAGATACTAAAGGCTTATATAGTCGCTTTAAAATACACATCTATAGTTTTAGGTAGTTGGTGCGGTAAAAGCGCACCAAGCCAGACATGCTTAGCTGTTCTGAGAGGATGTACAGCCACATAGAGACTGAGACAAGGCTCTGGCTCCGTTTGGAGGCAGCAGTGGGGAATCTTGGGCAATGAGCGAAAGCTTGACCCAGCAATATCAATAGAGTGAACGAAGATTTTTAATCGTAAAACTCTTCCTTTAGCTAAGATAATGACTTAAACTAAAGATTAGCGCTGGCAAAATCTCGTGCCAGCCGCCGCGGTAATACGGGTAGCGCTAGTGTTATTCCTCTTGATTGGGCGTAAAGGGTGCGTAGGCGGTATAATAAGTTAGAAATTAAAGACTATGCTGATCAATTGTAAATTTCTAAAACTATTATACTAGAGTAATATGAAAGATAGCGGAACCTTTAACATCAGAGTTGAAATGCGTATACATTAAAGGGAACCCCAAAGGCGAAAGCAGCTATCTATTTATTTCTGACGCTGAGGCACGAAGGCATGGGGATCAAATAGGATTAGATACCCTAGTAGTCCATGCTGTCAACTATGAGTATTAAATGTCTTATTTAAAAAATGGGATGTTACAGCTTACGCGTTAAATACTCCGCCTGGGAAGTACGATCGCAAGATTGAAACCTTAAGAAATTGACGGAGGTTAGTTGCAAGCGGTGGAGCATGTGGTTTAATTTGATAAAACGCGTAGAATCTTACCAATCTTTGATATATCCATAATAGATAGTCAGAATCTACTATTGTTTTAATAGTAGAATATCTCTTTTGATAGAGATCTATCTCGTAATAGATTTATTTAAAATCTATTATGTATTTTTATAAAATATTAAGTTATATAGTATTTGTTACTCAGTTGTAAAACTGAGATAAAAATTGGATACAGATGCTGCATGGCTGTCGTAAGGCCGTGCTGTGAAGTGTTAGATTAATTTCTTTCAACGGCCACAACCCCTATCCTTAGTTGTTTTTATTTATAAAAGAGAAACTAGGGGTATTGCCTACGTAATGTGGGATGAAAGTAGGGACGACGTCAAGTCATCATGGCTCTTATAGATTGGGCTACACATGTGCTACATTGATAGATACAAAAAGAAGCAAAGATGTGAATCTGAGCAAAACTATAAAATCTATCTTAGTTCGGATTGTTCTCTGAAACTCGAGAACATGAAGTTGGAATCGCTAGTAATCGTGGATAAGAACGCCACGGTGAATTTGTCACCTAACCTTGTACATACCGCCCGTCACGTCACGAAAGTTGGTTGTTCTGTAGGTTGTACTTAAATCTATTATAATTACTAATGTTATGTTAATAATGAAATATTGTATCAGTACAATCAAAGGGTGATCGACAATTGAGATGAAGTCGTAACATGGTAGGCGTAAGGGAACTTGCGCCTGGAATAATGTAAATTGTTGGAGTAGATTAATGTTTAGGTAAATCATCAGACTCATGATCTGAAGATACTGGTTCAAACCCAGTCTCCGACTTAAAAGAGGTTTAAAAGCAAAAAATAAACAAGTAATAAATGGATGCCTAGGCATTTAGTTAATAACGTTGTAAACGATAAGCTAGTGAGAAAACGGCATGTTATCTATGATACTAGCGTTTAATGGTTATGTAAAATTACATAACTATTTAATTTTTTATTATTGCTAAAGAAGTGAAACATCTCATTATTTAGCAAATAAGAAATCAACAGAGATACTGTTAGTAGTGGTGAGCGAACGCAGTTTAGACAGTAATGATATGTGTATTAAGAAGAGCAATGGAAAGGCTCGCTATATATGGTGACAGTCCAGTATTTTATACACTCATTCTGCAATATTGTTTTTTGTGTAACTTAAAATGTTATTAATAACATTTTATTGTGACTATTATAGATATATTGTAATTATTATATTTATATTATTCGTCTTTGTACACAAAATTAGTATGTTAGATATAAAAATCTAATGTAGATAATATTCCTTTTAAAGTAGGATAATAATTCATATATTGTTTGAATAATGAATACCACTTTAAATGTCTATATAAAACTAAATGACCGATAGTGAACTAGTACTGTGAAGGAAAGGTGTAAAGCGGTTGTTAAAGGCGTGAAGACGAACCTGAAGTTTATTACTTATTAGCATATGGAGCACTTTAGACGGAAGCGTCTTTAGTTATTAGTAACATTATACCTTTTGCATAATGGGTCAACGACTATATAAAAATAGCAAGCTTAATTTTTTAAAAGTAGGCGAAGTAAAAACAAGTATAACTAAAGTTATTTTTATATAACCCGAAGCTAAGTGATCTATTCATGATCAGATTGATGAAAACTTTAATCGGTTTTTGGAGGATCGAACCCGTGTATGTTGCAATATACTGGGATGAATTGTGAATAGGGGTGAAAGGCCAATCAAACTTAGAATAGCTGGTTTTCTGCGAAATCTATTGAGGTAGAGCATTTATTTATGTTTTGAGTATTACTTAATAGCAATAATTCTTAAATTACACTTTATTAAGTTAGAGTAGTTTTAAGTAATAAGTCTTTTAATTAGTACTTAAAACAGTTAGTCTTATTAGGGTAGAGCACTCATTGTATGATGGGGACCACCATATCTTACTGAATACAATAAAACTTTCAATACTAGTAGTGAATTAAATGAATAGTCAGAATGTAAGTGATAAGATTTATATTCGAGAGGGAAACAGCCCCAATTACAAACTAAAGTCTTAAAATATATATTTAGTGAATGAGGAGTTAATGTGTGAAAAATCATTCAGGATGTAGGCTTGGAAGCAGCCATCATTTAAAGAAAGCGTAAATGCTCACTGAATCGTAATACAATCATTCTGTAAATGTATAGAGTCTAAATATATTACTGAAGTTGTAATATTAAGTAGCAGAACATTCTGTAATTTGTTGAAGGGAAACAATTGTTGTTTATAACTTTGAAAAAATCAGAAGAGATTATGTTGACATGAGTAACTTAAATAATGTGAGAAACATTATCGCCGAAAATCCAAGGGTTTCATATTTACAGATTATCTAAATGGAGTCAAACGGTTTCTAAGAGAATAAATAAAACATATTTTTCGATGAAAGTATTATATTATATTCTAGTAAAGGTAACAGTATACAAAGTTTTATATATCAAATATAGATGAATATACTCAGGAAAAACCTTTACATGTATTGGTGTTAAGTATTTAAGACCGTACCCTAAGCGGACACACGTGGATAGGTAGAGCATACCAAGGCGATTGAGATAATAACATTGAAGGAACTCGGCAAAATAACTCCGTAACTTCGGAAGAAGGAGTATTATTTATCTATTCAGATAAATAGTGTAACAGAGCAGGGAAGAGCGACTGTTTAACAAAAACACAGGACGCTGCTAAATTATAATATATGATGTATTGCGTCTGACACCTGTCCGGTGCTGGTAATTTGAAAGAAAAAAGTGAGAGCTTTTTTTATAAGAGCCGGTAAACGACGGCCCTATCTTGAGGGTCCAAAGGTAGCGAAATTCCTTGGCAGTTAATTGCTGTCCCGCATGAATGGTGTAACGACTTTTCCACTGTCTCCAATGTTATCTCAGTGAAATTGAATTTTCTGTGAAAATGCAGAGTATTTGCAGCTAGACGGAAAGACCCCGTGCACCTTTACTATAATCATAAATAGTTTCTAATTTTTGGGGAAATGTAGAATAGGCATAAATTTGATTTTGTTAAAATCATTATTATTTTTGAAATATTGCTTTTTTCTGAGTTAGTACTAATCTTTTGGATTTAATATTTTATGATTGGTAGTTTTTCTGGGGCGGAAACCACCTAAAAAGTAACGGTGGTGTACAAAGGTAAATTTCAGTAATAATTATAATTACTTGAAATATTCAGTGGTATAAATTTGCTTGATTGTTGTATAAACAAATATAACAAGAACGAAAGTTGGTCACAGTGATCCGATAATTCTGTGTGGAAAGGTTATCGCTCAACGGATAAAAGGTACGCCGGGGATAACAGGCTTATGACTCCTTAGAGTCCTAATCGACGGAGTTGTTTGGCACCTCGATGTCGGCTCATCACATCCTGGAGCTGAAAGCGGTTCCAAGGGTTTAGCTGTTCGCTAATGAAAGTGGTACGTGAGCTGGGTTCAGAACGTTGTGAAACAGTTCGGTCCCTATCTACTGTAAGGTATTAGAAAATATATTTTAACTTTTTTTTAGTACGAAAGGACTGAAAAAAGCGCACCTCTTGTGTACCAATTGTATTCAGTATCATCCTGTTGGAGGTACAAAATGCACCGTTGGGTAGCTACGTACGTAAAAATAATTGCTGAAGGCATCTAAGCAAGAAGTTTTAAAATTTTGTTTTCTGTTTGAGGATAGTAATAGACTATTACTTTTTAGGTTAAGTGTGTATATCATGTAAATGATTCAGCTTATTAATACTAAAATTCCGACAATTTTTTGTTTCAGACCTCTTATTTTTTATTTATTATATTTTAAAATATTTATTCCATTAGCACTACTTTTATCTTATGTTCTATTATTATATTAAATTACTATGTATAGTTATAATATAGTATTTTATAATTTATTAGTACAATAATTTTTCTTTATATGTTTAATAATTATTTAATTTTATTATTAGATTCTAGTTACTTTAAAATAATATTATTAGCTTTAGTAGTAATAATATTTAATTTGTTATCTATTGCAATCACTACTTTATTAGAACGTAAAGCAATGTCTAGTATTCAAAGACGTAGAGGACCAAATATTGTTGGTTTTTTTGGATTACTACAACCTTTAGCAGATGGTTTAAAACTGTTACTTAAAGAAATAATAATACCAAGCAATTCAAATGTATTTATCTTTTTATTTTCTTCTATTTTAACATTGTTTTGTAGTTTATTATTGTGGGTAGTTATCCCTTTTTCTGATTCCATACTGTTAATAGATTTAAGTTATTCTAGTTTATATTTATTAGCAGTATCTTCTTTTTCTGTTTATGGTATTATTTTTTCCGGTTGGTCTAGTAATTCTAAGTATGCATTTTTAGGTGGATTACGTTCCGCTGCACAAATGATTTCCTATGAAGTTACAATAGGTTTAGTATATGTTAGTATTATCGTAATGTGTGATAGCTTTAGCTTTGTAGATTTTGTTTTGTGTCAAGAATATGTTTGGTTTATTTTTCCACTTTTTCCACTTTATATTATATTTTTTATATCAATGCTAGCTGAAACTAATAGAGCTCCTTTTGATTTACCTGAAGCAGAAGCTGAATTGGTTGCTGGTTATAATGTTGAATATTCTGCTATTGCTTTTGCTCTATTTTTTCTAGGTGAATATGGTAATATGATATTAATGAGTATTTTAAATACAATTTTTTTTTTAGGAGGTTGGTTTCCTTTATTTGGTATTTCTTTATTTAATGAAATAGTAGATCCTTATATTTGGATAGCATTAAAAACTTCTTTTAATGTTTTTGTGTTTGTTTGGGTTAGAGCAAGTCTACCTAGATATAGATATGATCAGTTAATGAAGTTTTGTTGGAAAGTTTTATTGCCAGTTACTTTATTATTAGTATTTTCATTTCAATTTATTTTAATCTATTTTGAAATGTTTATTTAATAAGTAATTAATATATAAATTATAATATATAAATTAGTTTTTTGTCAATGAGCACACTTATTTCTATAATAAAAAATATGCAAAAATATTTAAACTGGAAGAATCAATTATTTAAATCTAATATACACAGCGATATATTTTTTGGTGCAGGCATAGAAAGTAAGAATTTGTTTCAGTATAAGTATAAATATTATAATGAGATTGCGCAAAAGAATATAGAGAATGGTTTTTTTTTCCCATTAGTTAATATACATAATTCAGAGTTTTACTACTTAGGTAAACATTTTACGGTAAACACAGATTTAAATTCGTTATTATTATCATCATCTTATTCAAAATATTATAATAATGATCTAAATACATTACAGCATAAAAACAGTTATATTAAATCCTCTAATTATGTAAAAAATATATATTATTCTTTAAATTTAATAAAAAATTTTATTTCACCAATAAGTAACTTGTATTATTCTAATTATCTTTATTTAATTAATCCAGATGGTAGTAAGATAGATTTTATTGACTATGGTGTTTTCGATTTTATTGCAAATACTTTTAGTTATGAACGAAATAATTTTTCAAATATATCATATTATTCTTTAATAGATTATGAATCCGCTAGAATGCCTAATTTTCTCTATGATAAAACAGTGTTATCTTCTTCTTTTACAGATTTTTATAATAAATTTAAATTTATTACTTTTAGTAATGTACTATTAGAATACTTAGATACTTTCGTCGACAGTAATATAAACTTCTATAATGATTATATTATAGATACTAATATATTATCATCTTCATTGCTATATAGTGATATTAGTTATGAAGATATTAATTCTAATTTAGATGTAAGCAATAGTACTAGTTTGTCAGATGATTATTTATATGCATATTTATTAGTATGTATAAATAATCAATTAAAAAAAAGCATAAACTTAGAATTACCAAATCAGTATAAAAACACCGTATCATATATTTTTGAAGCTATTAAGTTAAAAAAAATAGAGTTGAGTCACAAAGCAGCAGAGGCAAAAATTTTAGATGATTTTAATAGCTATAGAATAGGGCAAAGAAAAAAACAAAGATTATTAACTACTTTATATAGCAAAAAAAAGGAAGATGAATTAAAAAGATTAGATGCAAAAAAAAAAGAAAAAAAAACAAGACCTGAAATACATATCGATAACTTTTTTAATTTAGATTATTCATTAGACTCATTAAATAATACTGAAATAGGTAATTCTAATACTACCTATTCTATTTCAAATGGTAATATTGTCTATGAATATGAATATGAAGCACTAAACACTAGAATCTCTAATGCAAAACCATTTATTGCAGTATCTGAAGAGAGTTCTTTAGTAGGTAATTTAGATTATTTAAATAAAGTAAATTACTATGAGGTTAATTCATCTGTTTTAGTTAAAAAAAATCAAATAAAGCAAGCAAGTAACATTTCTATATCCCAAGAAGAGCAACGTGGAGCAGAAATAATGAATTGTTTAAATAATTTATTAAACTATTCTGAGTCTAATAATTTTGATATAGAAAAACCATTATATAATATCACTGAATTTAATTTAAATAAGCAATATAATTTTTTAAAGTCTCTATTTACTAGTTATAAATCTAATAATAATAAATTTCCAACTTTATACGTGCCATATTTACGTGATTTACGTACATGTACTATAATGAATATAAATAACTCTACAATTTCAATGTATAGGAAGAAAAATATACATGTACAGTTAATTAATTCTAGTGTTAAAGGCTTATTTTATTACCCAAATTCGAATTTAAAAAGTAGTAAATTTAATTATTATAGCTACTGGGATGTTAATTGTTTATATTATAAATTTGCAGGACTTTTAATTAGAGATGGTAAACGACACAAGGCGGAGGAAATTTTGAATAATAGTTTTATATTTATTAAAAATTTAAGTTTGTGTAATCCACTATATATATTTATGAAAGCTCTTTATAACGGTCAAACTTTTTTTGAATTTACTAAGCAAAAAAAACAAACAAAGTCTTTGTTAATTCCTAGATATACACCTCTAAATAAAAGAATTAAAATATCTATGCGTTTGATATCTAATAATATACGTAATAATAATATATTACGAAAAGTGAAAAAGTCAAAAAAATACAACGTTAATACTTCTTTTTTATTGTCAAATATTTTTATTTCTTATTTTTTTAAAGTAGGTAAAGTAAAAAATGATTTAGTAAATAATGTTACTAATGCATATAAACAAAAACATTTATTAAAAAAAAATGTAAGCACTTTTGTATATAATAGATTATTAAAGTTTTTAGCTTTTCGTAAAATAAGAGGCTATCATATAAGTAAATAGCATATATTAAATTTAGATATAAATTAACTATAAATTAGTAATAAATAATATAATAATATTAATATGAAATCCGTTTTATTAACAATTAAACACTCTAATTTATTTCCGTACTTATTTAAAGTAAATAAACAAAAATTAAAACACAATCAATTATTCATTAATGATAAAAAAATACGTTTAGAAGATAGTTGTTTTAATAGTACTATTCTAAAATTTTGTGATTTTATTGATGTTGGCGTACCACGTTTCTGTTACCATGATAGGTTATACATTGCTGGAAATTGTAGAATGTGTATGGTCGAATTAAAATCATCATTAAAGCCGGTAATTGCTTGTTCTACTACATTATCTAGAGGTATGTATATATATACAACTAGTTTTTTTGTAAAAAAGGCTCGTGAGAATGTAATGGAGTTTTTATTAATTAACCATCCTTTGGATTGTCCTATTTGTGATCAAGGAGGAGAGTGTGATTTACAAGATCAAGCTATAATTTTTGGTAGTGACAGGGGTAGATTCAAAGAGGTAAAAAGATCTGTTCTAGATTTCTTTATGGGGCCAGTAGTTAAAACAATTATGACTAGGTGTATTCATTGTACACGTTGTATTAGATTTAGTGAGGAAGTTGTTGGACATAGTACACTAGGTCGTTTTGGTAGAGGTGAAAGTACTGAAATTGGAACATATATAGTTAAACCTTTTATAGATGAATTATCAGGTAATATTGTAGATGTTTGCCCTGTTGGTGCACTAACATCTAAAAGTTATGCATTCAAAGCAAGACCATGGGAATTAAAGAATCTGGAATCTATTGATATATTTGATAGTTTAGGTAGTAATATACGTATAGATGTCAAAGGAAATGAAATAGTAAGAATTTTGCCAAAAAGACATGACTATCTAAATGAGGAGTGGATTACTGATAAGATAAGATTTTCTTTTGAAGGTTTAAAAAACAATAGAATAGTATTTCCAATGTATAGAAATAATAAGAATTCATTACTTCAGTCATGTAGTTTTTCATTTTTATTTAATTACTTAACAGAAAGTATTAGTACAATACTTTCTGGTACAGAAAATATTAATTCAAAAATTAAAGTTGAGTTGAGTAATTATTTTACTTCTTCTCAGGATTATATATATATATATAATTTTTTTTCTTTGCTAGGAGTAGATAATATAAATTATAATAATCCTTTATTAAATAGTAATATAGATTTTAGATATAATTACTTAGTGAATTCAACTTTACGTGTTTTTACTTATTACGAAAGTTATCTATTAGATAACATCAATTTAAAAACTGTTAATCCTTTAATTAATAGTAGATTGAAACATCGTAAATTACGTAAAGGTAAAAATGTAAATATAAGTTATATAGGTAGAAATATTAAATTAAATTATGATTGTAATCATATTTCTAATTCTAATTTAACTTTTTTTAACATACTTGAAGGTAAACATTTTTATAGTGGTAGATTTTTTAGAGATTTAAATATTGTTAATAATTTAAGTCGTAATTATTCTAATTTAAATATATTAAATTATTTAAATATACTTAAACTTAACGTTCAATTAACTACTGTATTAAATACAAGTAGTGATGTTACTATTTGTGATATAGGACATTCCAACCCTATAAGTAGTTATAACGGAAACGCTGATATAATTTATTTATATAATACAGAGTATAAAAATGAATCACAGTTAAACGATTATTCTATTGCTAAAGAATTAGTTTTTCACGGTACTAATATAAGTGAGGAGATTAAACAATATGTAACTGTGCTAATCCCAGCTACTTCTTTTTTCGAAGTAAATAGTTGTTTTAGTAGTTGTATTGGTATCGGTCAAAATAGTAATCAAGTGGTTACTAAAATAAGTAATTATTATAGTGTATATGATTTACTATTACATATATGTAGTATTAAGGAATATGGAACTATTTCATTTGCTGGTTTATATTCTATTTCATCCTTTCTTACTCAATTTAAAATTATATATCCTTACTCTAGAATAGATTATTTTTTACAAATTGGAAAGTATAATATAGGAATTATTAACACTATGTGCAATATCAATATCAATGATAGCATTGATTATTATAAGACAGACAATGTAACACTTAATTCTGATACATTGCAAAAATGTTCTTTAATATTATCAAAACAAAATAATAATTTTATTAATTAATACTAGTTGATAATTTCTTGGTTCTGGTAGCTCAGTTGGTAGAGCGTAGGACTGAAAATCCTCGTGTCAGTGGTTCGAGTCCACTTCAGAACATAGTAATACTATTTATATTCACAAATAGTAATTTGATAGATGACAGAGTGGTCAAATGTGCTTGTTTGGAACACAAGTTTAGGTTACTAAGCGAAGGTTCAAATCCTTCTCTATCCTATTTTTTTAGGTAGGGTTATTTTGTAATAATTAAAATTATTACTATACTTTATTATTAATGATATTAGGAAGAGATAAAATATATAGTTATTATAATACTGCAGAGAGCCGTGAACGTATGGAAAATTATATAACTCAAGACGTTTCTTTCACTACTGAAAGAAGATATTTTCATTATTATAATGATGTACCTTATACACGTTGGCCATTTTATATAAGTATATTTTTATTTTTATTTTTATTTTTTTCTGTTCTATATATTAATAAATATGAATATTCTGGCTATTTAACATTAATTTCATTTTTTTCTTTAGTTTATAATGTTTTTGGATGGTTTAATGATATGTTAATAGAATCTATGGTTTTTGGTAAATATAATAGAAAAGTACGTAAAACTTTAGCTGCGGGGTTTATATTATTTATTGTTTCAGAAACACTTTTATTTTCTGGTTTTTTCTGGACATATTTTGATAGATTTTTTCACCCTTCTGCTTTTTTAGGTAATAGATCAGTACCATATGGTTTTGAAATGGCAATATGGTATAAAAAACCATTAGTAGCTACTTTTGTATTAATTGCTTCAGGTTATATCGGTAATTGTGCACATTACTATATGAAAATGAAAGATTGGGAAACAGCTGTTTGTTATTCTATTGCTTGTATTATCTTTGGTTATGCTTTTCTAGCTATGCAATTAGAAGAATACATGCATTTATATTTTGATATTTCAGATAGTGTTTTTGGTAGTATTTTTTATTTATTGACTGGTTTTCATGGTATACATGTCTTAGTAGGTATGATTATGTTAAATTTTCAACATGACCGTTTATATAATTACCACTTTTCCCAAGAAAGAAATTTAGGTTATGGTTTAGCTTTATTATACTGGCATTTCGTTGATATAATATGGATTTTATTATTTATCTCTATATATGTATTAAATTTTAATGTTCAACAAGCAGAATATGATTATTTTTCTTATTTTAGAATAAGATTTAAATTCAGTATGTCATTTGAATAGTATTAATTTAAAAAATATTTTTATTATGTTTGTTTTTTATTAATAAATAAAAACTTTTGTGTCTTATATAAAAATCTAAATTTTTTTTATGTATATATCTTTAATTATTATAATCTATACATTTTTAATCAGCTCATCAATTTTAATGATTTCCGCTGTTAATCCAATAAATTCTGTTTTATTTTTAATTTGTTCTTTTTTATTTAGTGCTATTATTTTTATTTTATTAGGTATTGATTTTTTTGGTTTTATATTCTTAATAATTTATGTTGGTGCTATAGCAGTACTTTTTTTATTTATAGTAATGATGTTAAATATTCAAAAAATACAAACTGATAAATATACCTATGTAACAATAGGTATATTTATTTTAGTTGTTTTACTATTGGAATTATTAATTTCTTTATTATATGGTTACTCAGATATGTTGAATATTAACGAATTTAGTTATAATAATATAAATAATCTATTTATATACAATATAAACTATAGTGACGATGAGTCACATTATTTTACATTGTATAATATTGCTTTAATATTATTTCAGGTAAATCCTTTAAATTTAATATTAGCAGGTTTAAATTTACTTATTGCTATGATTGGTGCTATAGCATTAACTAATAACACTAGTGGTAGTAATATTATTGAAAATAAAGAATTTACTGAAAGAGATATGCATATTTACAACGTTTATGTTTATTAGAATTTTATATTTAGATAATTTGTTAATACATTTTTATTTTTTATAATTAAATAAGTTTTAATCAGATGGCTGAGTGGTCAAAAGCGCTGGCTTTGAATTCCAGTTTATTCTAATAAGCGAAGGTTCAAATCCTTCTCTGTTCTATATTAATAATTCATATCATTGTACTACATTATAATAATTTACTATATTTATATATAGTATTCCTTTAAAGGAAATACTATATTATCACAATAATTTCACAAATAATGAATCTAAAATTAACAAAATTTTTATTTGAGCTTGGTATGCACATAGGCGAACATAAAAGTAAAGTTTTTAATTTAAATTCTTTTTTCTTATTAGGAGTAAGAAAAAACCTACACGTAATAGATTTAAATGTAACTGTTTATTTTTTAAAAAACGCTTGTCATTTTTTAAAAAACTTAGGTACTAAACAAAGTTACTTATTCTTTTACTATACTAATTTATCTAATTTAGATAAAAGACTAATTAGTTTCTTTATATATCATCTATATAGAAGCAATCATTCTTTTTTATTTAATAACTGGAAACATGGATTATTATCTAATTATAATATGCAGGCTTCTGATATACTAGTTGATTTATTTCCTGGTAAAAACAATATAAAATCAAATATGAAATTTACTTCTTTATTATTTAAAATGATTTATTTTTCATTTAATACTAGGGAAGCAGGTATGAGGTGGTTTAAACATTTAAAAGTAATAAAAAAATATTGGAGATTTTTTATATTTTATTGTTTTTTTAGAAATTTAAATTCTTTACCTGATGTTGCTGTTATCATGAATGCAAATAAGATGGTTACACCTGTTAAAGAATGTAATTCTTTAAAAATACCGGTAGTTGGAGTTGTTGATAGTGATAGCAAGAGTAATTATTTTACATATCCTATTCCAGGTAACGATAATTCTTTTTTAATAGCTGCTTTTTTATTTATTTTATTTATTAACTGTTATAAAAAAGGTTTGTTATCTAATTTGAATTATTAATATATATTATTATTATTATATATAACTTATAAATTTTTTAATAGGTATACAAAACTACTTCTTGATTACTTACTTATTTATTATTAAGTTTATGGTAGATCCAAAAAAATTGAAACTTAAACTTACAGGTTATGAAAAATTTAGAGATATAACTAAGTCTATTCAGATAGTAGCACTTTCTAATATAGCAGAATTAAAGGATAATATTTCTAATAGATTTCTAGCACTAACTCCATTTTTATCTTTTTTTAATGTAAAACATTATACAGAATGTGAAAACATGCAGTGCTTGGTAATGCCAGTAACAATAGATAAAAATTGTTGCGGGCCTCATAATACTGAAATACTAGGTGCTTCTGAAGAAATAGTTGATACTTTAGAGGATTCTATGAATTCTGTTAGAATATTTAGTACTGGTTCTCGTGGTAAGGTTGCTATGTTAAGTACTTTTCCTGGACTTTTAATAAAACATATAGCAAGGTATAATAAAGATATAGCAGGATTTTCTATATTTAGTTTTTCTATCATCGTAGAAAAAATAATGAAATTAAATTTTGATAGATATTTTGTAGTATTTAATAGATTTTTTTCTGTATTTGCCCAAGAAACTTCATGTTACCAAGTATGTTCATTTAATGAGTTCACTAATATTTTAGTAGATAAGATGGATTTGACTGAATCTATTTTTCACAGGGTAGCATTAGATAATAAAGATTATCCTAATTATTTAAATGATCTTTATAATTTTGGTTTTTCTTTAATTTTAATGGATGCGTTTGAGGAAAATGAATATAGTTCTTTAGGTGCTCGTATAGTTGCTATGGATAGTGCAAAAAAAAATGCAGGTAAATTTATAGAGGAGTTAACAGTAAAATATAATAGAGCTAGGCAGGAAGCTATTACTAATGAGTTAATTGAAATAGTTTCTTGTGCCAATTTTGTTTAATTGTATTAAAAATTATAATTATTTACTATTTGAGTTTTATATTATTTGTCCCATAAAAGATTCAATTATTGTTAAATTATTTATTACATAACAAATTATTATTAATAACATGGTATTAGAATTTAAAATGATAGGTGCTGGTTTAGCTACTATAGCTTTAGGTGGTGTAGGTGTAGGTATTGGTTTAATATTTAGTAGCTTATTAGAAGGTATTTCCAGAAATCCTTCAGTACATCAAAGATTATTTAATTTAGCAATCTTTGGTTTCGCTTTAACAGAAGCTATTGCATTATTTACTATTATGATAGTATTCTTAATATTATTTTAATATAGTTTTTATAATAGTCTTTCTCTAAATTAATTTAGTATATTTCATAATTATTTAGTAATTTATAGTTTTATACTAAGTATGCAGTAGTAATATAATTATATTTAGATATAGTTATTACTTAGTTGATTACATATATGTTTAAATTTGTCTATGAAATACTTATTAATAATTTTTACACTGTTAAACTTTACTAATTTCTTTTTATTATTTCAATCTGAGTCTTTTGTTTTATTTTTTTCTTTTTTTTTTATAGTTTCATATTTTTACGCATTTATGAACATAAATTTAAAATCTATACATATTGAAAATTTACAATGGATAGAAACAGTTAGATTTTATATAACATTATCAAGCTGGCATAAATCATACATTCGTTATAATGAATTAAAAATTTCTCAATTTTATAAATTAGTATTGGTTTTAAAACATAATTTTTTTTTGAAGTTACACAAAATTAATAGCTTATTGGTTAGCAATCATTTTAATAACTTAAAAAAATTGCAACTACTTAGATTAGCTCATATAGAAAAAAAAACTAAATTCTACAAGGAATTAGTGAGAACACATAAAATATATTCTAAATCTATTATTTCCATTGGTAATATTATATAATTTTTTAATTATAATAATTAATAAGTTGATTACTTAGTTTACGTATATATTACATGCCACAAATTGATATATTAATAGTAGTTAGTCAGTTACAATTTATATTATTTTTTTTTATAGGTTATTTTTTTTTTATAAAAAAAATATTACCTTTACTAAGCTTAGAAATGAAATTTAAACAAAAAGTATTATTATATCATATGAATTGGTTTACTCATAATATTAATCAAACTATTTATTATCGTAAAACTTTTAGTACTTTAGTAGTTAAGTTTAGAATATTATTAGAAGTTTTTAATTTTATTATAAAAAAAAGAGATGTTTTTTATGGTATATACGACATTGATTTAATGTTAGTTCGTTTTCAATATAGACAAGTAAAATAATTATAATATAACCATGACAATTAATAACATTCTAATTAAATTATTATTACGTAATAGAAATTATTGGGCTAGTAAGTTAAACTTACATTCACAAATAGTAATAAAATCTTTCTATAAAAATTCTGAAGTTACTTTGCTATCTAGCATGAAAAAAATTAATTTTTTACTTTTAGAAATTACAAACATTTCGCTAAGAAATAGTTTGTTTACTAATAAAATATTACTATTTAGTATACTACATAATAAATTATTATCTATTTATCATAAATGCGGTGAAATATCATTAGTTACAGATAGTATAATTTCTTTAAATACATGTGGTTATATTATATCACCCTCTATATTTGATAATGTTAGTTATAAAAATAATTTTAATAATAATGATATTAATTTATTATATAATATAATAATTAATATACATACTAATATATTAAATGTTTTAAGTTCTAAGTTACTATATAGCTTTAATTGGAAACTTAGTAAGTTACCTAATTATTCTGAAAAAATAACAGTACTAAGATCTCCTCATATAGACAAAAAATCTAGGGAACAGTTTGAAATAGTCACTCATAAATCTAATATATCTGGTTTAAATCTACTAAGTAGTTTAGGATTAGATTATATAAAAAACAAATCTAATAGTGATTATATAGAATATATATACTAAACAAAATAAACTTATATTTATATAAATTATTTTTATTATTACTTTTTGATTACTTACTTTAATTTTTATATAATAATGTTTTCTTTTTTAAATTCTCTTTATCTTTATTTATGTACAAAAATAAAAAATACCAGTTTATATTTATATTGCAAAAAATATTATAATATGTATCTTTTTTGCAATAATTTGGATGGTAAGCACCAAACATTTAAAGTCTTGGACAGTAGACCTGAAAGATTAACTTCAGATAAAAAAACAATAACTTCTAGTGTTAATAAACCTACTAAACCACAAAATTTAAGTAATAAAAGTAATTTTAAAAGCTTAAAAACTTTATTTTTATTAGAAATATGTAGAGGTATGTTTTTTGCTTTTAAAAATATATTTGATAGAAAAGCTACAATTAATTACCCATTTGAAAAAGGACCTATTAGTTCTAGATTTAGAGGTGAACATGCTTTACGTAGGTATAGAACAGGAGAGGAAAGATGTATTTCTTGTAAATTATGTGAGGTAGTATGCCCAGCTCTAGCAATTACTATAGATTCCAGTATGAGAAGTAATGGTAGTAGAAAAACGGATAGATACGATATAGATATGACAAAATGTATATTTTGTGGACTTTGCCAAGAAGCTTGTCCTGTAGATGCTATAGTAGAAGGTCCAAATTTTGAATACGCTACTTTTACGCATGATGAGTTGTTATATGATAAAGATCGTTTATTAATGAATGGTGATTTATGGGAAATTGAGATATTTAATAATTTGAAGAAAGAAAGTATTTATAGATAATACATAGTTATTTATAGATATTTTTAGATATTACTAATAACTATTTTTTATACGATTGTCATTGGTATAAATTAGAATTTAAAACTGATTAGATACTAGGATACGTTTTTATATTTATTGATAATGTCATATTATGATAGAGTATGGAAACGTTGGGTATGGACAACAAATCATAAAAGAATAGGAATATTATATATATTTTTCGGTATTTTTAATGGTTTTTTAGCTGTACTATTGTCAATGATTATCAGATTAGAATTGGCATTTCCAGGTGATCAAATATTATTTGGAGAATATCAATTTTATAATTTAGTAACTACTATGCATGGTGTTTTAATGCTGTTTATTGTTGTAATACCAATTTTATTTGGTGGTTTCGGTAATTATTTTTTACCTATTTTAATAGGTGCTCCAGATATGGCATTTCCAAGATTAAATAATTTTAGTTTTTGGATACTACCATCATCAACATTATTAGCTTTAATATCTACATTTGTAGATGGTGGACCTGGTACAGGTTGGACATTGTATCCACCTTTATCTACTACACAAACACATTCAAATAGTTCAGTAGATTTTTTAATATTAAGTTTTCATTTAGCAGGTATATCATCTATAATATCTAGTATTAATTTTATATGTACTACTTTATACTTTAAAAGTGAATCTATGTATCTAAAAGACTTACCATTATTTGTATGGTCAGTGTTTATTACTTCATTTTTATTAATATTAGCTATTCCGGTATTAGCAGCAGCAATAACATTATTATTTTTTGATAGAAATTTTAATACTAGTTTTTTTGATCCTGCTGGTGGTGGTGATTTAGTATTATATCAGCATTTATTTTGGTTTTTCGGTCATCCAGAAGTATATATACTAGTTATTCCTGGCTTTGGTATTGTTAGCCATGTTATATCTACTTTTTCTCAGAAAAGAGTTTTTGGTCATACTTCTATGATTGCAGCTATCTTAATTATTGGTATTATTGGTTTTATAGTTTGGGCCCATCATATGTATACTTCAGGTATAGATACAAATACAAAAGCTTATTTTACTTCTGCTACAATGGTTATTGCAATACCTACTGGTATTAAAATTTTTAATTGGTTAGCTACTATGTGGGGTGGTAGTATTTGGTTCTATACACCAATGTATTTTGCAATAGGTTTTGTTGCATTATTTACTATGGGTGGATTAACTGGTATAATATTAGCAAATGCTGGTATAGATGTTTCATTGCACGATACTTATTATGTTGTTGCACATTTTCACTATGTATTATCTATGGGAGCTGTATTTGCTATATTTTCTGGTTTTTATTATTGGTTTGGTAAAATGTCAGGTTTTCAATATTCAGAATATTTAGGTCAATGTCATTTTTGGTTAACTTTTATCGGTGCTAATTTAACATTTTTTCCAATGCACTTCTTAGGTGTCGCTGGTATGCCTAGAAGAATACCGGATTATCCAGATATGTATCAAAAATGGAATACTTTTGTTAGTTTTGGTAGTTTAATTTCTTTTTTTGGTTTAATTTTCTTTTTTTATGTAATTTATGATGCTTTAGTTCAAAAAATACCTTGTGGTAGAAACCCATGGATTTTCTCTACTCATGATGATATGTCATATAGAACATCTAGATTATCATATTATGTAACTAATAACTATATAGCAAAAGACTATAAAACTAATAAACAATTTACTAAAGTAGATCATAAATATTATGAACAATGGTTACTATATAATTATGTTTATAATCTTAAATATGTAGTTCTTTTAAAAAATATTAAAACTTTTAGTTTAGAATGGACATTACCTTCTCCTGTTCCTGCCCATACTTTTGCAGTTGCTCCTAAAATAATAACCGTTTCTAATAATTATAAAAAATATAGAAAAAATTATTATTTCAGAGATTTAAGTAACCCTAAAAACAAAAAATATGTTTTACCTGCAGGTTCTGGAATGGCTCAAAATTTAGATGTTTTAATTGAAATATTTTTCAGTCCTACTCGTAAAAATATTTAATTTTAATTTTTACCATTTTTTAATTTTGATTACTTATATAATTCATTTCTAATTATTATAGTTCATCTATGATATAATTCTATCAATTTTATTGATAATAACATAATTAAATAGTTTGGTTATAGTATTTTTATATATTATGTTAAATAATTACATTCTTCGATTTAACCCAATTACCCCATCACAAAGACATACTTGTCTAGTTAATAAACGTGAGTTGTCTGACCACAGTAATTTTAAACGTTTAAGTTTAACAATAAGAGGTACAGGCGGCCGTAATAATACTGGTATAATAACTGTTAGACATAGAGGGGGTAGAAATAAGAGAATTTTTCGTAAAATAGATTTTAGTCGTAGTATTTATAATATACCTGCAGAAATATATACTATTGAATATGATCCATATAGATCATCTTTCATTACACTTATTCATTATGCTAATGGTTTATTTTGCTATATACTAACTACGCAGTTTAATATAAATAAACAATTATTTATTTATAACTACAATGAAAGAATAGCTTTTCATAACACAGGTGATTCTAATTTATTGTTGTATTTTGATAATGGAGCTTTACTACATAACTTAGAATTATTTCCAGGTAAAGGGGGTGTTATTTCAAGGTCCGCAGGTACATTCAGTTTATTAATTAACGTAAGTAAAAAATCTTCTAAAGTAAAATTACCTTCAGGTAAGATTTTACATTTATCTTCATATTGTAGAGCTACTCTAGGTATTGTTTCTAACCAATGGTATAGATACTTAAATTTAGGTAAAGCTGGTCGTTCTAGGTGGTTAGGTATAAGACCAAGTGTAAGAGGTGTAGTAATGAATCCTATAGATCATCCACATGGTGGAGGTGAAGGAAAAAAAACAGGTAGAGTAAGCCCTTTTTCTGTTTGGGGTAGAAGACAAAAAACAGTAAGTTAATAATTATATACCATGGTTAGATCTTTATACAAAGGGCCATTTATTGAGAATAAATTACTAAAAGATGCTATAGATGCAAAAATTAATAATAAAACAGTTTTATATACTCGTAGTAGAAGTTCTACTATTACTTTTGATTTTTTAGATTTAACAGTTTTTGTTTATAATGGTAAAATTTACTATCCATTAATTGTCAAGGAATATATGTTGGGTTATAAATTTGGTGCTTTTTGTTTTACTAAAAAACGAGCAGTTTTTAAAAAGAAAAAAAAAAAATAATTTTAATATATGAGTCGTATTAGTAATTTAAATACATTAAAAATTGGTATATTTGGTAATTGGTATTCTTCATGGTATGATAAAGAGTATTATACTTTTTTATTATTTAAAGATTATAAATTGATACAATATCTTAATTCTATATTTTATCGCTTAAGATTACCTACTTCACATTTTTATATTAATAGAATTAATCAAAAATATTATTATATCGAATCTAACGTCTACATAACTCAAAATACATTTAGACGTTTAACTAAATCAGTAAGAACATATAGGGAATTATTCAAGTATATTTCTTTAATAGAATATTTATTTGATGTAGTTTTTTTATTTCCTAAAGATTCTGTAATAGCAAAAAAAATAGATATTACATATATTAATTATAGTGATTATTATTACTCATTATATTTTTACTGTTTAAATATTAAAAATATAAATGTATATAGTAGTTTAATATTCAATAGAAATAGTTATATTTCTTTTATTAGTAATTTTTTTATTCACACTTTACAAATAAAACCAGGTATACAATCAGGTATACAATTAAATGTGTTTTCTAATTTTCTAAACATGAGTAATATTACAACATTTAAACTTATTGATAGTAAATCTGATGTTAATAGGCGTAAAATTAATAAGGGTAGTTTAAGCTACTACTATTTAAACTCTTTTTTTATTAGTACTAATAGTATTAATACATATTATTACATATTTAACACCTACTATTTAAATATTTTAAATATATTAGTAAATTTCATTATAAATTTTTTATTGAAATTTATATTTATTTTTTTAAATATATATATAGTTTTTTTTATAAGTTTAAATCTTTTAGAATTAAATAAGTTTATGATCAAAATTGAATCTTTTTTTATAAAAGTTATTAGTTTTCTAAAGAAAACTAATATATTATTTAATTATAGACTACTAATTAAATCAAAAATTAAATTTAACTATTTAAATGATTATAATAGCTATACTTACAATAATTTATTAGATTCTAAAAAAACAAGAAGAGCTTTTGCACCTAGTATAGTAAGTAGTGATAATGTATCTTCTAATTATAATGCAATTAAATTCAATAAATATTTAAATTTATTACTTAGTAACAGTAGTAGTTTATTTGGTTTATTATATATACAAGATTTTAATGAAATATATAAAATAAAAAATAACAATAGCGTTACTATTGAAAGTGATCAGGTAGAAGCAATATACTATAAACAAATAAATCAATTTAATAATTTATATAAACGTGTATTTGTGCATTTATATAAAAATTTTTTTAATTTATTACATTTATCAATAGAATTAACTATTTATTCTTTTACAGGATTACAATGTTTTTTTCTACCAACATACTATATTAAGAATTTTCCAGTTTTTGATACAAAACTTCTATTAGATTATATTTCATATAATCTAAAAAGAAGACATAATATAACTAAAATATTCAATAAAATATCATCAATACAAAGAAAACATAATTCAGATGCATCTAAATCACTGATTGGTTTATTTAATGAGTTAAGTAGTATAAATATTAAAACATTAGACAATAGTAAATATTTATCTTTTTTCAATTTAAATACTATTTATGAATCATTAAATATTGATAGTATATATAGTGATCAAATTAGTAAAAAAAAAAATCCAATTTCCGGTATACGTATAGAATTCAGTGGTCCTCCTAAAAAAGCAGAAAGAACTGCTACAGTAGCATATCATGATGTAGTACAAGATTATAGATTAACTGGTAAAATGCCTACACATAGTGTATATGCTGATATACACTATTACCAATCTAATATCAGACTAAGAAGATCTACTTTTGGTATTAAAGTATGGTTGTTCTATTATACACGTATTTTAAATTGTAACAATGTAAATAAAACTATTTTATAATTATTTATAGTATTACATTGTTTTATATAATTAAGTTTGTTTTTTTCGTTTAGAAACATAGTATTTATAATTATTTAATAAATGAAACAAAAAAGATTATTTAGAAGAAATATTTATAGTAAAGGAATTACTTCTTATAGTAAAGATTTAATTTCTGGTGACTTTGGTTATATAGTACTTGCCAATCATGTGTTAAATAAAAAAAATTTAGAATCTGGTAGAGTATTAATTAGAAGAGAATTAAAGAAAAAATCCTTTTTATTTGTTCGCCCTAAATTTACAATACCTGTTACAAAAAAACCTAATGGTATACGTATGGGTAAAGGTAAAGGTCCTATAAACGAATATATTAGTTTTTTAAAAGTAGATACTTGCTTGTATGAAATGAAAAAAGTACAGTTGGCAAATGCTTTAAAAATCTTAAAAAAATTATCTTATAAATTTGGGGTACCATTAGCTTTAGTGCATAAAAATGGTACAAGATATTACGTAAAAAAATGATTTATTTAAATACTAGAGTTAAAATTGCAGACAATTCTGGAGGAAGAATAGGAGAATGTATTAAAGTTTTAAATTCTAAATACGGTAGAGCACGTTTGTCTAGTTTAATAGTAGTAGCAGTAAAAAAAGCGACTATTAATAAAAAAGTAAAGTTACATGATGTACGTACTGGTGTTGTAATCAGAATAAAGAAATATGTGAGACGTAGTAGTGGTACACGTATTGCATTTGGTGATAATGCAATAATTTTAATAGATAAGCGAGATAATCCTTATGGTACTCGTTTGTTTGGTCCAGTAGCAAGTGAGCTAGTAGTAAATAAATACAATAAAATTGTATTCATGTGTTCAAGTATTATTTAATATATCATGATATTATCAAATGAATTAAACAATAATAAATTTTTTAATTTACTCAGTTATGTTGAGCAACTTTCTTCAAATAATGAGCAAGATATTTTAAAGTTGAGAGTAAATTTTACTTTAAAAAATTTAGAACAAAATCGATTTCTTTTTGCTATGAATATATTATTATTAGAACGTGCATCTAGTCAACATGTAGTTTTTATTAAGGAAAATACGAACTTTTCAAAGGTAGCACCTTTAAAAGTAGGATGCACTGTGACTTTAAGGAAGAATGTATTATTAGGTTTTTTAAAAATGTTTGTACTATATTCTTTCCCTAAAATACATCAAGAAATTATAAATAGGAATAATAAAATTAATAAGCATAAATTATTATCTATTAATTTTGATAAATTTTTATTTATTGCAATGTTTTCTTATTTTACAGATTTTGATAAATTTTTAGTTCACTATGAAAATTTAATATACAATTTTCATTTTGAATTATATACTGGTTCTCATAAATTTATATTGAATCGATTGATTTATAGTTTGTTTGGTTTACAAACATTATAATTTTTTACATGGCAGGTATTTTATTAAGGAAAAAAAATATAAAAATTAGATATAACAAAGATAGAAATTATATTAGTTATATAATTAGTAATCTTTTATTAAAAGATTACTATCTGGATAAAGTAGTGAACTTAAAATATTTATTAGTACATTCTAATAAACATTTTAAAAATTCAAGTATTACTAAAATAAAAAATAAATGTTTAATTTCAGGCAGAAACAGATCTGTTCTTAAAAAATTTAGGTTATCTAGAATGTTTTTTAAGAACTTAGGTGTTTCTGGATATATTAATGGCTTAAGAAAAGCCAGTTGGTAATTAATTTCAAAAGTATATAATATATGAGAAATAAAAACTAACTATTATGATCAATTTCGCATCAATTTTAAATCAAGCTATTAAGCATAATAAAAATATATGTACAATACCTTTAACCAATATAAACCTAGATATATTAAAAGTTTTATATGCAAATGGCTTTATATATTCATATACTTTAGATTATAAAAAAAGAAAAGTTCTCGTAGCATTAAATATAATAGGAGATACTAATTCAATGAGACAAATAAAGATAATTTCTAAACCGAGTAAACCTGTATACTATACAGTTAAACAATTAACAAACCATATTGTAAAAGAGGGTAGATTTTATATCTTATCCACTAGTAATGGCATTATAAGTAGCGAATCTGCATTAAAATTACATTCTTCAGGTGAAGTATGGTTTGAAATAATTAAATAGTATGTTACGTAATTATTGTACATTTCTATATTTTTTTTTTTTTAATTACGTATTTATTTACATAGAACGTAATAACATAGTATGTTTAAGTAAACTAGGTAGTTTTAAATGTGCTTTTGATTTAAAATTCTTTTTATATAATTCTAATAGTTTATTTATTTTTAAATCTTTTTTAATGAATACATTATTACTTCGAAATAATCTGAAAATTAATACAAAAAATAGAATTAGTTTTCAATTATTTCTATCTTTATTTTTAGTTTCAATACTTTCTGGTTTTAGAGCCAAATTTAAGATACACGGTAGAGGTTATAAATTACATAAAAAAAATAATAACCTAATTTTCAAATTAGGTTATAGTCATTTGATATTTAAAACATTAGATTTTTCTATTTTACTAAAAAAAAAAGAAAAAAGAAAAATCTTTTATACATTAATATCTTTAAATCATCAATTATTAACTAATACAGTTAGTACTTTTAGATCTTTTAGAGTGCCCAATATATATACTAAAAAAGGTATACTTAATAATACTAGAAAAATGATATTTAAGATTGGTAAGATAAATATGGTATAAGCGTGAATAATAGTATTATTATTTTTATAGCTCTTTAGCTGATTCCTCTCTTTGATTACTTATATAATGTATATATTCTTTATGTATGATTATCTTTTTAGTTTCTCACATTTTGATCGTAAACAATTAGAATTATTAAAAAGAGAATTGTTTACTCTATCTAAATATGATGTGTTTTTTTTGACACGTCAAAACTTTTCACAATATTATGATTCAACATATATTAATTTAAAAAAAATATTATTTGGTAAATATCTAGTTGTTAGAGGTAGAGGTTTTGACAATATAAATTCTATTATTAATAATCTTAATTTAGTTATTAAATGTATTAGCAATAATGAAATGAATTTAAATTTTTTCTGTTCAGTTTTTAACAATAAATATTATTTTTATGATTTTTTTACATTATCATCTGAATATAATTCAAGTAAACTATTAAATATAAGTAGAAAAAGTACAGAATTATATCTAATAAATATTTTGAGGACAAAATATTTATTATTTTTTTTTTTCTATATAAGCATTTTAAATTTTAATTATTTAATGCAACTAAGCATTAATAAAACATTATTAAATTAGTATATAAATGATAACTATAAATCAATTATTATTTAGTAGTAAAAGAAAAAGTAAAAGAACTAAGACACATGTGCCTAGATTAGAATCGTGCCCTCAGAAAAGGGGTGTAGTAACTAAAGTGTTTGAACAAACACCAAGAAAACCTAATTCAGCAAAAAGAAAATGTGTTAGAGTTAAGTTAAGTTCTGGTAAAAAAGTGTCATGTCATATACCAGGTATTGGTCATAATTTACAACAACATTCTGTTGTATTAGTTCGTGGAGGTAGATGCCAAGATTTAATAGGGGTGAGGTATAAACCAATTAGAGGTAAGTTTGATTTATTAGCTGTTAAAGGTAGGATTACTAGAAGGTCAAAATTTGGTTTAGGTAGTTTAAAAAAGAAATAAATAGATCACTATTGAGTGTATTATAATATATCAATATAATTCCTTATTTTAGGTATAAATGAAATGAAATCATTTCACATCATTTATGATAGATATAATACTATTCGTATAATCTCACATCATTTATGATAGATATAATACTTTGCGTATAGCTCAGTGGTAGAGCAATTGACTTTTAATCAATTGGCCGTAAGTTCAAATCTTACTACGCACATGTAATTCCTATACTAATACTACAGTGTCGCCAAGTGGTAAGGCGTACGGTTTTGGTCCGTATATACGTGGGTTCGATTCCTTCCACTGTAAGTAATATATTTATATATTACTAATACAGTTTACTAGTTTATTGATTAAATCAATGAAAACAATAAAAATAATAAATAATATGAAAAATAAAAAAAATATTATCGAGCAGAAACAATTAGCTAAAACTTTGGAAGTATTTGTACAGCTTAATGTGGTATCGGAACAGGCTAGTAGTAAGGAGCCTATAGGTCCAACACTAGGTCAGTATGGTGTTCCTATTATAGATTTTTGTAATTTGTTTAATCAAAGTTCTAATATTTATGAGAAAAATATACCATTAAGAGCACATGTTTTAATTTATAGTGATAAAACATTTGAACTTGATATAAAAATACCTACTATTTATTATTTTTTAAAAAGTTCTTTATTAATGGAAGAAACAGACTTATTTAAATTAAAGCGTAAAGCCGGTTATATTGACTTAAGAAATAACTTTTTACCAATTTATAATAAGAACACTCTTTATACCATTATAAAATATATTTCAGATAATCTAATTTTTATAATGAATTTGAAAAGTTTTTTTAAAAAAACTATTGGAACTATTTATTCATCTGGTTTTTTTTTTTACTTTACTAAAAAAATTTAGATGAATATAATTTTTTGATAACATAGTTTATATTTTTGCGTGTCAATGAGTAATGTTCTTAGCCGTTTAAACAATAAAATTAATTATTATTTTCGTGAACTAAATATTAAAAGAATAAATTTAATAAATCAAAAATTTATTAAATTTCCTAATACAGATGATTTCATTTGTTATCGTATATTTAAATACGATAGTTCTATAAATAGTAAACCTTATATAGAAACATTCTTTTTAGGTGCTAATCAACACGCACCTATGTTATTAGATACTTTAATATATATAAAAGATATTAAAGATAACTCCTTGGCTTTTAGACGTTCTTGTAGGGAAGGTATATGTGGTAGCTGTGCAATGAATGTAAATGGTGTAAATACATTAGCATGTATTTATAGAATAGATCAACATGTATCATATGTATTTCCTTTTTTAAATATTTATCCTTTACCACATATGGTAATTGTTAAAGATTTGATTATAAATATGAAGCATTTTTATAATCAATATCGTTCAATTAATCCATTTCTAATTAAATACTATGAAATAAATGTACTATCTAATACAACTATCAAAAAAAATAATATACAAATATATGTATCTAGACCAACTATAGAAAATTTACAAACAAAACTAGATAGACGTATGTTAGATGGTTTATATGAATGTATATTATGTGCTTGCTGTACTACTAGTTGTCCTAGTTATTGGTGGCATACAGAAAAATATTTAGGACCTGCAGTTCTATTACAGGCATATAGATGGATAATCGATTCTAGAGATTTAGCTTTTGAATCCAGATTAGAATTTTTCAATGATGCTTATAAATTAAAAAGATGTCATTTAATATTAAATTGTATCAGATGTTGTCCTAAACGATTAAGCCCCGCAACAGCAATATCTAATATTAAATATATGATACATTTATTTAATGTTGAAAAAATAAGTAAAAATATAGAATAATTGATAACATAATAATTTATTTGTATACTATGAGTAAGTACTTAATTTCGCTTTTACCAAATTATATATATAATATTAACAAAAAAGAATATTATTATATTACAACCCATAAAAAGTACTTAAATAATTTATTAAGTTTTTTATTTTTACATATGAATGTGCAAGCTAAAACTTTTGTAGATCTATGTGCAGTAGATATACTTCAAAATAGAGATAGATTTGTATTAGTATATCAATTTTTATCTCATTATTTTCATAATAGATTTTTTGTAAAAATAAATTTAAATGAAATAAGTAGTATTTTATCGATTTGTTCATTATATCCAAGTGCTTCTTGGTTTGAACGTGAAGCTTGGGATTTATTTGGAATAAACTTTATAGGTAATAACGATATGCGTAGAATACTTACTGATTATGGATTTCAAGGATTTCCACTACGTAAGGATTTCCCATTAAGTGGTTTTGTAGAAGTTTCTTATTGTGAGGTTTTAAAGAATATAAAATATTCTTCTGTTAGTTTTATACAAGAATTTCGTTTATTTGATACCAAAAGTCCTTGGGAATTTTACCATAAATAGTATTGATTACTTCTTATATGTATATTAATTATGTTTAATAATATAACTTTAAATAATAAAATAATGTATTTATATAAATATATATATAATATATATTTATATTTCATTAACGTGCCTACTCCACTATTACTTTCTTGGATTACTCATATTTTTTTAAGCTATGTATGGGTTATGTTTGATCCATTTTATTTAGGCTTTCAACAATGCTTAAATATTAATATTTTTGATATTAATTTAAATTTTGGTATTGATGGGTTATCATTATTTTTTCTATATTTAGTATCTTTTCTTTTACCTTTATGTCTAGTAAATGTTTATTATAATAGTAATTTAACTATTTCAGCAAGAAGCTCATACGGTATTTCATTACTAAGTATTAGTTTTTTATTAGTAGTTGTATTTTATACTTTGGATATTTTAGTATTTTATATTTTTTTTGAAGGTGTATTGATACCTTTCTTTGCTTATATAGGTATTTCAGGTTACAAAAAAAGAAGAATACATGCTTCTTTTTTATTTTTTTTTTATACTTTATTTGGTTCTCTATTTATGTTAGTTTCTATTTTTTCTATTTATTTACATACCGGTACTACTGATATTGAATTACTTTGGTTAAGCGAATTCAATAACATTAATGAAAATTTTATATGGCTAGCTTTTTTTTTGTCCTTTGCTATTAAAGTACCTATGTTCCCTTTTCATATTTGGTTACCTGAAGCACATGTAGAAGCTCCTACTGAAGGATCCGTTTTTTTAGCAGCAATACTATTAAAATTAGGTACATATGGTTTTTTACGTTTTTTATTTCCTATTTTTCCTAATGCCACTTATTATTTCTCACCTTTGGTGTTACTAATGGCTACACTTTCTGTTTTTTATACTTCATTAACAACATTAAGACAAATAGATATAAAAAAAATTATAGCTTATTCTTCAGTAGCGCATATGAATGTTTGTATGATAGGTCTTTTTTCTTTTCATATAACATCTTTAAATGGTTCTATTTTTTTAATGATAGGTCATGGTATAGTCTCTGCTGGTTTATTTTTTATGGTTGGTTTTTTATATAGTAGGTATCATAGTAAAATAATTAAGTATTATAGTGGTTTAGTACACACAATGCCTTTATTTTCTATTCTATTTTTTTTATTTTTACTAGGTAACATAAGTATGCCACTAACTAGTAATTTCATAGGTGAGCTATTAATAGTAATAGGTACTTTTAATGCAGGTAACTACATTCCTTTATTTTTTGTAGGATTTAGTATTTTAATATGTTCAATTTATTCGCTATGGTTATATAATAAAATGATTTTTTTAATGCCTAATAATAGATGTATTAAACAGTACGTAGATATTAATTTTTTAGAATTTAGTATCGTCTTACCATTAATAGTACTAATGTTATTTGTAGGTATATATCCAAACCCTTTTTTTCAAATAATTAATCCAGCAGTGAACTATAACTTTTTTGAACTTTTAAGTATAAATTAATATCTGATATTCTCAAGAATATCAGATATTAATATTAGAACGTGAGTAATCATTCATATTATTATTTATATTTATTATTTATGGCAGTACCTAAAAAAAAAAAAACACACATGAGAAAAAATATA
>Ga0105045_10000082_pt1 | contig 48760 bp, 42 predicted proteins | sample MAT02_FD_78089 | JGI IMG/M metagenome (GOLD analysis project Ga0105045, IMG submission 78089) | Freshwater microbial communities from Lake Fryxell liftoff mats and glacier meltwater in Antarctica - MAT-02 (megahit assembly) | ecosystem: Environmental > Aquatic > Freshwater > Ice > Liftoff...
CCTGATGAAATTACGGATGAGCTGATTGACTTGATCAAAAGTGACAGTAGAATCTGCCCATACCTTGATATGCCAATTCAACACGTCAACAATGAAGTTTTAAAGTCGATGCATCGCGCGACATCAAAAGAAGATATTATCGCAATCATTGGTAAGCTTAAAAAAGAAATCCCTGATATTAGCATCAGAACAAGCTTAATTGTCGGATACCCCGGTGAAACTGAAGAGCAATTTGAAGAGCTTTGCCAGTTTTTAGCAGAATACCCGCTTGATAATGTTGGTATATTTAAATATTCTCGTGAACCTGACAGCCGCTCGTTTTCTTTACCAGATCAAATAGCTGAAGAAGTGAAAGTTGAACGTTACGATCGACTCATGCAAATTCAACAAAAAGTTGTTGAAAAATGTTTAAAGACAAAAATTGGCCAAAAATTGGTTGTAATCGTTGAAGGATACCATCCTGAATCTAATTTATTGATGGTAGCAAGACATCGCGGTCAATGCCCTGACATTGATGGGAACATCATTATCAATGATGGAAGAAAGGTCAAAGGTTTTGGACAAAGGTATTTGGCTGAAATCACAGGCGTTGCAGGATATGATCTTGTCGCTCGCATCATTCAACCAGCATAAATTAGAAGGGACTTTACGTCCCTTCCTTCCATCTAAAAAAAAATTAATTATTAAAAAAATCAAGGAAGATATATGGACCCATTAAATAGTAATAAATATCAAAATTGCTCAACTTTTAATGAAATTATAGAATCATCTGAAGAGGAAATGGGGTCTACGATTGCGGCAAAAGTTACGACAACTGCAGATCGCTCTTTTCTACCTATTCCGGTAAAAGAATTAGAAACAACTTTATCTGAAAAATACACTAGCATTAATAAAAAAAGAGAATCCATCCCGTCCAATAAAATCTTAAACGCATCGACTAATAAAGCTCTTTTATTTTCTCAAATGAAAATTTGGAAAAAAACAACGTGTCCAAAAGATAGAGAAAAATGGATTATTCAAGCTTCAAAAACCTTAGAAAATTACTTGAAGGGCAAAGCAAAACTTGAAAATAAAAAAAACACATTCTATAACCTTGCACAAGAAATCTATGATTATGCTTTATCGATCATCGAAAGCGATTGTTTTTCATCCTTTTTTTATTTAAAACTTCTTCTAGCAACAGATCTTAAGCATCAAGACCTAATTGATAAGGATTGCAAGTTAGAGCTTTTTATAGAAATCCTTCATAACATGAAAGCCTGCATGGCTACCCAGGAAGAGATAAAACCAGATTCTTCAAAACCGCTTGTTGAGGAGATGAAAAATTTTATGGCTAACAACCCTGCCTTAGAACAGATTATTGGCACCGAAGAAGTAACTGATTTTAAAGAATGGTTGGATGAAGAGTGGGAACCTGAAGAATTGGCTCATGATGAAAAAGATTTTGATATTGCCAAAATTTTAATGGATCTTGATAAAATTTATGGCGAAACGACCGAATTTGATGAGCAAATTACACTGGCCCATGTTTTAGAAGAGGACACCTCAGCAAAACGTTACCTAGAATTAACCGACGACCAGCAATCAAAAAAACGAAAACTCTAAAAATTCTTTGAGTAGCACACTTGTATATAATTCAATCTGAAAAATCGAAGATGTATATCCTTGTTAGTTCAACCGTGTTTTATTATTTTTGGAGGATGAGGTTGCCCAAAATAGTGATTTCATCTTTGTTATCAAGAATTTCAAGGGATTGAAAATCCTTTGCAATACGCAATTTCAAAACTGTTCCTTGAGAAGATTTATCTTCTACAAACCTGATAATACCCCGATGCATTTCAAAACAGCCGTAATGATCCTGATGATGCGTTGAAGGAATCGTATAAGGATAAATCTCTCCTGCACCAAAGCTCTGATTATCATGCCAAACCGAAAGAACCACTTTAACAGCATGCTCATCGGGTTGGCTTATACCTTCATAAACAGGATGATGATTATTGATAAAGTCTGTAAATGGTGTCATGGATAAACCTTTACTAAAAGTTGATTGATTGCTCTTGTTATAGCATGAAAGCTAATTTATAATCATCTCATTTTAAAACGATAAACTGATTTTTTTTAAATTGAAGGTGAGTTATATGTAATTAGAAAGATTAGCTTTTAAGGAGGCTATATGAATGCAAATGCAACAATCATACAAAAAAGACCACCCGATCCTGAAGTTGTAGTTACTAAAGAATACATTGAGAATCTGCCAAAAAGATTTGTTGATCCGCAAGCTATAGTAAATAAATGCGCCATTTTACAAGAAGCAATGCGATCAGTTCATAGATGGGTATCAAATGCACTAGAGTTAAGAATTAATATCGACCGCCAAATAGAAATCATAAAAACAACTCTTTTTGATGCCCTTGAACACAAGCCAACAAGTGAATTTGATCGTGAAGCTATGCTTACTCGTCAGATTACAATCTACACAGTCTTTTGTAATCAGATCATACGAAAAATTATGCAAAAAGCCCTTGAAGACGAGCTTAAATTGTCACATCTGACTTCAACAAACGAAGATTTAATTAACCTTTTTGAAAGTAGATACAATAGATTTATTCCGGTATTAATCTGTTATGAGAGAATTTCTGTTGTTGTAGGTAGATATTGCACTGCCATTAATATCCTTCAACTCATGCGAGCATCAATTAAAAAAGATAATAATGGCATTACACCTTTTAACCTATTTAACCGCTGTAGCTACTGACTTAACCTTAAACCATACTTCTAGCCACATTTTTATGGTAGCATTGCTCCGCAGTGCTACAATAAAAATGTGGCTAGAGGTATGAATTTACATTCATCTAATAGAAAAAATCATTTTTTTTGGTTCTAGTTAATCCACTAACATAAAGTCGATGAAACCTTTTTCAACGTTTACATTAAGAAGTTTAACTTTTACGCGGTCACCTACATCCACTTTATTACCACCTTTCACTACTTTGCCCTCAACTGGTGGTTGAAAGATGCGCACAAATGTGCCATCAACTTTTGAGCCAGTAATAAGGCCCTCAAAAGTTTGATTGATTTTATCGGAAAGTAAAATGGCAGCTGCTGACTTTTGAGTTTGTCTTGTGACTTTATCTGCATCAGCTTCTTTTCTGCTGCACTGTTCTGCAAGACGTTCAAGTTCGTTTTTTTTATATGGGCAATCTTTAACTTCAAGAACTGCTCGTATCATGCGTTGAGTGATTAAATCGGGATAGCGTCTATTTGGGGCGGTGGAGTGAGAATAATTTCTTAATGCCAACCCAAAATGACCAAGAAGATCTTCTCCCGGATACTCGACAACATACTCCCCTCTTCCTAAAAGTTTGACAACAGACAAAGAAAGATCAGGAAATCGAACAGGATCCTTTGCTTTTTGTTTAATCAAGAAATTTTCAAGTGCTTTGGAATCAGGCTCTGTCGGTAAATTTGAACCAAGTTTGAATGCAATTTCAACAATTTTGTCCCAGCGTTTAGGCACGCGCACAATCCTTTTAAAAGCCGGAAAATTAGCTTCGTGTAAAAATTTTGTGGCTGCCGTATTTGCAGAAATCATAAAATTTTCAATAATTTCCTTTGCCCGATTTTTCCTCTCTTCAACAATATCAACAATCATTCTATTTTTTATAATGGCATGGGGCTCAACTGTTTCAAGACTTAAAGAGCCCACCGCCTGCCTACGAGCCTTCATTTTTTGAGCGATTGTATCGTGCAGTTTTAACTGATCTTGAAGTTGTATATTAGCTTCTACTTTAGAAGGTGCAACACCACCTTCAAGCCATGCACCCACTCCATTATAGGCCAATTTTGCATGGTTTCTAACAAGTGCCTTATAAATTTTGAATGCTTGCATAATTCCTTGATCATCAATATCCATCTCGGCAACATAAGCGTTTCTGTCTTCGTTCTCATTAAGTGAAGTTAGGTTGGTCGATAATTTCTCAGGAAGCATCGGGAAAATAATCGTCGGTGTATAAACCGAGGTTGTATTGTGTTCTGCATGTTCATTAATGGCAGAACCCTTTTTAACTGTGGAATTGACATCTGCGATTGCAACATAAATTTTAACCATTTGAGCAGTTGTTTGTTCGGCATAAGATAATTGGTCTAAATCCTTTGAATCATCGTTATCAATTGAGAAAAATAATTTATCCCGCATATCTTTGACTTGTTCGTCGTTATCATAAATCGTGCCTTCATTAATTGATTTAAGTTCCACTTCCACATCATCAGAAAAATCCACTAAAAAGTCTCTCAACTCCATGGCTTCTTTTGCTAGTGCTTCCAAGTCAATTTCAGATTTGTCCATTTTTATTGTCATACGTCACCTGTAATGTTTTTAAACTAGAAAAACTATAGATCTCATGATAACTATTTCTTGTAAATAATATTTTCAATATAAGGTATTTTTTGGATAATTTAAACATGTGGCGGTAAAATAGATGAAAACGAGAAAAATACATGATTCTGAAGTTAAAGAAATACTTAAAAGATTTGATCAAGTGCAAGAAAAATCTTCACTTAATCATAAGAAAACAAGTTCCAATACCCTCCGAAATTTAAATTATCGTTCAATCAGAAAAGAGCTAGGAGTAGATCGTTTAGATGAGATCGTTGAAGTTAATCTTGAAAATCATACTATTCTTGTTGAGCCTTCATGTCCAATGGACAAACTTGTGACCGAATTAACAAAATTTAATTTAATGGTCCCAATTGTACCGGAATTTAAAGGAATCACTGTTGGTGGAGCTATCAATGGAACTGCCATTGAAAGCAGCTCCTTCTTTCACGGACAATTTAATGACATTTGCATAGAATTTGAAATTATAATCGGAAATGGAGAACTTATAATAGCTAATCGAAAAGCGCATGAGGATTTGTTTTTTGCAATGGCAGGCGCTTATGGCTCGCTTGGAATCATTACTTTGGTAAAGTTACAAGTTATTCCCCTTAAACCTTTTGTAGCCATTGTTTACCATCGATTTAAGGACATTGAAAATGGAGTGGAGTGTTTAAAAAATTTAATTGCTTCAAAAAATCCACCTCAATTTGTTGAGGGTATTATATATAATCAAAATGAAATAGTAATTATTGAAGGTAATTTGAAAGAAAAACAGGAACTGCATTTAAGTTCTCATAAAATTTCAACTAGTCGTTTTAAGCCTTTTTTTTATAATCATGTCAAAGAAACACCGTTTACGCAAGAATATATGGATTTAACTGATTATTTCTTCAGGCATGACAGAGGGGCTTTTTGGATGGGATCCTATGCTGCTAATATTAAGCTCTTCTTTCGGTATTTGCTTGAAAATCAATGTTGTTTAAAAAAACTTAAGCATTTAATCTTTAAGCCCCTAAAAACAAATAAGAATTCAAAACTCATGCCACAAAATTTTTTATTCCGAATATTTTTTGGTTCTTGGATGACAAGTCGTACACTTTATAGCCTGCTGCATATGAACAGTGAAAACTGGTTCAAAGAAAATTTTGTCATTCAAGATTATTTTCTACCTGTGAAAAATACAATGCAATTTATCAATATAGTAATTAAAGAAACAAACATTTTTCCAATATGGCTTTGCCCCGTTCTTTTAACAAATGAGCCTCAAATTTTCTCTGCTCATTACAAACAAGAAATAACAAATGATCAGCATTTTATTGATATCGGCCTTTATGGAATGCCGAATAATTTAAAAAGTTTAGAAAACATCAATCGAACAATCGAGCATGAAGTTTTTAAGTTAAATGGTCGAAAAATGCTTTATAGCTTTAACTATTATACAAAAGAAGAATTCTATAAAATTTATTCACTGAATGATTATCAACGACTAAAAGAAAAATACCATGCTAAGGAACTATTCAGTGACATCTTCGATAAGCTTTAATTTTAACAAATCCTAATATGACCCTTATGATTTTACCTGTGGGGTAAAATCATAAGGGTCTAGATTGAATACGTTCGTCTTATTAAGACCTCTGGTAAAAAGAAGTAGAGCTTTAGTTTTTAGGGTGAGCGGCATTAAAAAGTAGCGCTGCAGCAACTGCACCTGCAATGTTTCCAAGCAATAACATCCATGTATCTTTCCAAGAAATAAGATTCATTAAAGCCTCACCTAGCACAACAGCCGGATTAAACGCAGCGGTTGAAATGCTTCCAACAGTATAAGCTCCTACTAGAAGCACAAAACCAATGGCAAATCCAAAATAAGAATTACCGGCAGTTTTTTTTGCAACTGCAACATTTAAAACCACAAAACAAAGAAGGAATGTGAATAAAAATTCTGCTAAAATAGCATTTGTCGTTAAATTTGCGGCGGTTGTTGATGCGCCACCTTTAAAATAGATAACTGTAAATGCTGCAATAATACCACCTAAAATCTGAGCTATGCAATAGAATCCCAAATCTGATGCAGTTATTTTTTTTTGCATAAAAACAGATAAAGACACAGCAGGATTATAATGACCGCCCGAAATGTGTCCGCCTGCATAAACCATGATGCTAAGAATTGTAGCGATTGCAATTGGTGCAAAGCTTGAAATTGTAGGGTTCATGACAGTCATTCCGACAGTAAATACCAAAAAAAAAGCACCGATAAATTCGTACAAATATTTCATTTATGTCTCCGTTATTGGGTTAATTCAATATAAATAAATATTTGAAACAACTGGGGATAATTGTCAATTATTTTTATTCTTAATTTTAATACAGCGATTTGTTAAACTTGAGAGCATAAATTAGGAGTACTCTAGATGGACGTATTAGAAACATTAGACATTGAATCATTTAACGACATAATTTTAAAAGATTTCCAAAAAAGGGCAACTCTTGCCCTAGAAAGTGGAAAGGCAATATTTCTTCCAAAACTCTCGTTTAGTTTAAACTCCCAAGAATTATCTTTTCTTGATCCAAAAATTGTAGATCCAAAATCTAAAAATATTAGCTTTGATAAAAAAAAAGATTCGCTGTCCGGTACCCTATGTCAAGGCGAGGATGCTCAAAAATTAAAAGAGATGATGAAGCGTTACAGTCTTCAGACTGAACAATTTATGCACACACTTTTCCCCTCATACAAAAAAAATCTTATTCAAGCACGAACGAGTTTTCGTCCAATTCAAGCCTCAGGCCGTATTCAGTCGTATAAAAAAGATGATACGCGCCTTCATGTCGATGCATTCCCTTCAAAACCAACTCATGGGGAAAGGATCATTCGCTTTTTTAGCAATGTCAATCAAGAAGGTAAACCCCGTGCTTGGCGCCTTGGAGAACCATTTCCTGAGGTTGTAAAAAAAATGGCCCCTAGAACATCAAAGCCCATTTTAGGATTAAGAACTTTGCTTCAAGCCTTTAAAATCACAAAAAGCTACCGAACACTTTACGATCATTACATGCTTCAAATCCATGATGCCATGAAAGCTGATCTTGACTACCAGCGGCAAGTTCCACAAAAAGATATTTTATTTGCTGCAGGCTCTTCTTGGATTGTTTATTCTGACCAAGCTTCTCATGCTGCAATGAGTGGACAACATATGTTTGAGCAAACATTCCATTTACCGGTTCAAGGAATGGAAGACCCAAATAAATCTCCTTTAAAAGTGCTTGAAAGCTATTTTGGAAAAAAACTTATTTAAGAGGGAGAAATAAATGACCATGATCAAAACCCTATTTTTAGATATAGGCGGTGTGCTTCTTACTAACGGTTGGGACCGTGGAATGAGAAATGCAGCTTTATTGAAATTTCATTTGGAAAAAACTGAATTTGATCATCTTCATAAAGAGTATTACAATTTTTATGAACAGGGTAAAATCAATTTAAGTGACTATCTTGACAAGGTTGTCTTTTGGAAAAAAAGAGATTTTACAAAAACTGATTTTGAAGCATTTATAAAAGAGCAATCTCAACCCCATTCTGAAACATTGAACTATTTTTTAAACTTAAAAAAACAATACAATCTTAAAGTTGTCGCGTTAAGTAATGAAGGAAGAGAAATAGCAGATTACCGAATTAAAACATTTGATCTTGGGTTACTTTTTGACTTTTTTATTGTTTCGGCCTTTGTTGGTTATCAAAAACCTGATTATCACATTTTTCAAATGGCCTTTGATTTAACCCAAGTTCCACTTGATGAAATTTTATATATCGATGACCGCAGCGAAATGGTGGATGCTATGGCTAAATTTGGAATTAAAGGAATAAGACACACTTCGTTGGAAGCTACAAAAAATGAAATTGAGCGTTTCATGCCTTAATTTTTCTTGACTCTATTTTCTTAAAAATTTTAAAGTAAAAATTTTAAAGAAGGATTAAGAATGGCACCATACGCAAACACTATTTATGAACAATTCAACCAAACTTTAGACAGTCTTTCAAAATCCTATGAAAATGTTGCAAAAAAAAGCCCACTGGTCGATAAAATCGTCATCCTTGCAAATCACATTTTAAGACTTATTCCCATGATCGCCCTCATGCAAATCCTTCCCTTTACAGCTTTAAGTAATACCGCCTTAATGTTAACAGGCGGCCTTTTTTATCGAATTACAATCGAAAGACTCTGTCCTTTGCGCTTTGCTCTTTTATCCTCAATAGGAGCAATTGCTTTTGACTTTGCTTTAGCACAAAATCTTGAGCTGTTAGGTTGCCTACCCCTTTCCATTTATGCAATATCCGTGATTTACACAGCCGCCACCTCAACTGGCGTAAGAGCTCCACAATTAGCAACCCTTGCTGCAACCTCCTGCTGCAGCCCCAAATAACATCTACAACAAGAAGAAAACACTAGACCGCTTTAAACAAGAAAGACTTACGTTAAAAGTTCTAGAAGTTGTGATTATTTAAACACGAAGACTTAGAAGACTTAGAAGACAGCTAGGAATTCTTGAGGTTTCAAATTTTTTTAAACACAAAGAAACGAAGATCGCTAGGGAAAATTGAAATTTATTTTGTTTATTTTTTGGTCTCCATTCACCGACATCATTTACAATTTAGTTCACCCACATGGTTTACACTTTTATCCATAAATTGCTATAATAAATTATTTTAAATGATTTAAAATAGGTTACTTATGTCGTGCGGGACCGGATATTGAATTAAAACATTAAATATATAAATCATCAACAAAGTGTAAACCATGTGGGTGAATTAAATGTAAACCATGTCACCAATTGCACCGCACCCCTTCCTAGCAGTCTTCTAAGTCTTCGTGTTTAAAAAATCTTCACTTCAAGAATTCATAGCGGTCTTCTAAGTCTTCGTGTTAAAAAAGTGGTTTTTTTGGTTTATTTCTTGGGATGGAAGTGGTAATATTGCCTTTTTAAAAAAGAGACATTTATGAGTATAGGTTTTGCAGAATCCGTCGACATTAAAGCCCCAACACCCATGATGGCCCAATGGCACGCTTGTAAAAAAGCAGCGCCCGATGCGGTATTATTTTTTCGAATGGGTGATTTTTATGAAGCCTTTTATGAAGATGCTCATTTACTTTCTAAAGAACTTGATTTGACGCTAACTAAAAGACAAGAAATTCCAATGGCCGGTATTCCTCACCATACGGTAGACGGATATATCGACAGATTGGTTGAAAAAGGCTTTCGTGTAGCAATCGCAGAGCAACAAGAAGATCCAAAACAAGCGAAGGGCCTTGTAAAACGTGGTATTGCTCGCATTATCACACCGGGTTCGCTCATCGACTCTTCTCTTTTATCGGAAAAGACAAATAATTTTTTCGCATCGGTCAATCGAGTTGGCAACCTATTTGGGTTAAGTTACATAGACCTCACAACCTCAGAGTTTTACGTGGTGGAACTTGAAAGCGAACTAGAGCTTTTAAATGAAATATGCCGTATTATGCCATCTGAAATTTTAACTTCAAAAAAATTCCATGAAAAGCATGATCATTTTTTTGCTGAATTAAAAAAATCTATCAACTGCCTCGTCACAGAAATCAGCGACTGGCAATTTGAAATTCAGGTCACTTATAACTTTTTAGTTTCTCACTTTAAAGTCCACAACCTCGATGGCTTTGGTCTTAAAGGACAAATCCCTTCCGTCAACGCGGCAGGTGCTCTTTTACAGTATCTACAAGATAATCTTTGCCTTTCTGTTAACCATGTTCATGAAATCATCACATGTCATGTTTCAAATTTTATGAGCCTTGATCGTATTACAGAGCGTAATTTAGAAATTACAAGTTCACTCATAGATAGCAGACGTAAAAACAGCCTACTTAGCATTTTGGACCATACTGAAACCCCGATGGGTGCCCGTCTTTTTCGACAACTGATCAAAAAACCGCTTTTGTCAGTTGCAAAGATTCAAGATAGACAAGATGCCATCCAAACCTTTCTAGATAATCCAAAAGCGATGGATAGCCTTCAAAATCTTTTAACTCCGGTTAAAGATTTAGAGCGTTTAATGATGAAAGTCTGCACAGGTTATGCAACACCAAGAGACTTGGTCGCTCTTAAATGCTCTTTGGATCCGGTTTATGGAATTAAGGCCCTTCTTACCAATCATTTTCATGCTTCAAGTTTAATTACAAACGAAAAAGATCAGCTTGATCATTTGCCTAAAATGACTGCTCTTATTGCTCAAGCAATAGTTGATGAGCCACCGGCAAGAATTAGCGATGGCGGCACATTTCGTCAAGGATTTCATGAAGAATTGGATGAATTAGCCCTTCTTACACAAGACAGCAAGGCATGGATCACAAAATATCAGATGCGTTTAAGGGATGAAACCGGCATTAAAACATTGAAAGTCGGCTTTACGCGTATGTTTGGCTATTATATTGAAGTAAGTAAAGGTCAAGCCGATAGAATGCCGGATTCTTTTCAAAGAAGACAAACCCTTGTTAATGCAGAGCGTTACATTACTCCTGAACTTAAAAATTTCGAATCCCGCGTTTTAACAGCAGAAGAGCGCATCCAAAAAATTGAAAATGAACTTTTTTTTAAACTGCGCGAAGAAATATCCACCTATGCCGCAAAGTTAATCCAAGTTGCAAAGTCCCTTGGCTTAATCGATTCTCTATATGGTCTTGCAAGAGCTGCTCTTTTAAACAATTACAGCAGACCCATCGTTGATGAAAGCTCCATTTTGGAAATTGAAGAAGGACGTCATCCTGTTATTGAAAACACGAATACCTCAAAGAAATTTGTTCCAAATGATACGCTAATTGGAAATGAGCAAAATCAATTATTGATCATCACAGGCCCTAACATGGCAGGAAAGTCCACTTACATAAGACAAGTGGCCATCATTACTATCATGGCTCAAATCGGCTCGTTTATTCCTGCAAAAAGTGCTCGTATCGGCATTGTTGATAAGGTCTTTACACGTATTGGAGCAAGCGATGATTTAAGTCGCGGACAATCAACCTTTATGGTGGAAATGACAGAAACCGCAAACATTTTAAATAACGCAACTTCAAAGTCTCTAGTTATTTTAGATGAAATTGGCAGAGGCACCTCAACCTATGATGGAATCTCCATTGCTTGGTCTGTTGCCGAATACCTTCTAACAGCTGAAAACAAAAAAGCTAAAACTCTCTTTGCCACTCATTATTTTGAACTCACAAAAATGGAAGAAAAAATTCAAGGCGCCGTTAATTACCATGTAGCCGTCAATGAATGTAACGATCAGATCATTTTCCTTCACAAAATCTTACGAGGCGGCACAGATAAAAGCTACGGCATCCATGTTGCAAGGCTTGCGGGTGTGCCGACTGCTGCCATTAAGCGTGCGACAGAAATTTTGGTTCACTTGGAAGAAAATGCCAACAGAAAAGGTTTATTTGAACCACCCCCGCTTAAAAAACCGCAAGCCGTCAAAACTAAAGCACCTATGACAGAAATTCAGCTAGACTTCTTCGGCAACTAACCCTTCACCAAGAAGAATGAATTATATCTCTATTGAGGTCTTCTTTGTTAAAAAAATTGGAAGTGGTAAAATAGGGGCTGATTGGGTTGAAGATTATGGACTTATGAGAGAATGGTTTGTAAATTATTTTTTTTAATTGACTATTTTTTCTAAAAATGAGAGATATAAGTTTGTGACTTCTAACCAAAAAAAAGGAGAATTATCATGAGCGATATTAAAAAACAACAACAGCCACAACAACAACCTGCTAAAAACCCGAACCAACCGAACCAGAACCAACCGAATCAGAAGCCTCAACAACAAAATAATCCAAACAGAAAACCTTTATAGTTTTCTTTTGGTAATTTTGCGAAAGTCCGAAAGGACTTTCGCTTGAGTCTATTTCTTTTGATGTGTTATGGTAGTGAAACATTAAGAGTTGTTAATATATGTCTTTTGCGATCATCACACAAAATTTAAAAATTGGTCACCAAAGCAAAGGACTGCTAATCCAATTTATCTTGTCTGAATTTATTAAATCCCACAATCAAATTTCAGAAATTCATCAATTCTCGGACGATTGCAAAAAAATTGCTTTAAGCGTTATAAAACTTACGGGTAGTAAAAGCTGTTCTGCTCTTTTTTCGTGGAATCCTGAAGATGGAATTTTGTGGTGCCTTAAGAACTATTCTAAAGCACTAAGCAGCCTTGAAGACAAAAGTGATCCACTGATCTTAAAAATGGAAAATGAAGCGAATGAAGCTTTTTTAAGCGCATTACATAGCTTAGATATTCTACAACAGATAAGTAACTTTCAGCAAGAGAAAGGAGAAGCTCTTCAAAAAGGATTAAAAAAAATCATCAATCCTTTGAAACGGTTTTCAAAAGCGTTAGCATTGGTGTTACAAAGATTTAAAGATAACGAAAATGTGATTTTTTTTCTATTACGTCATCAAAATGAATTGGATAAGATTTATGGCAAACAGTTTGTTTTTAAATTAATTAATAGAATGCATCCAAAAGGAATTGAAGAGACTGCTGATTTCGTATTAAAACAATATAAAAAACGTGGCTTTAATCATTTTATTCCTGCAATTAAAAAAAAGATTTCCGAACTAAAAAAATGAATCTATCAAAAGAAGAATACCTGCATCTTATTCAACAGACAAAGCAATACATTTTGCAAGAATATGCCGCCATTGAAAATGATGTTGATAAAAACAAAAAATGGGTTGTCAGCGATCTTGAAACTTACCATGTCTTTAAAGATTATGCACTCAAAAACAAAAAGCCAACAAGCCAACAAGCGCCGAGTTGTGCAATGCCGCACATTTTAAAAAAGTCAGAAGAAACCTTGCCAAAATTTGGCTATAAAGAAAATTTTCAAGAGCATATTGTTAATGTGAAACCTGCGATAAGTACAAAAATTGAAGTTCAAAATAATTTTTCCACACCCAAAATAGAACCGGAACAACCTTTACCCTACATTGAAGAACAACCAAACAAAAATAGTTTTTTACAAGAGCCTTTAAAGCCTGCATCCTTGCATGATTTAACGGACATAAAAAAACAAGTACAACACTTATTTCCTTGGACTAAGATTTTAGACACTATCCCCTCCCCTGATTTGGAAGTGATTATTGTATCTGATCATAACGATAAAAAATCTGCGATCTTCCTTTCGAATTTGGCAAAGGCCATTGATATCAGACTAAAAACGTGCAGAATTCTAACTTCCAAAAAATTCTTAGAAAGTAATAATTTTCAAAAACTTAAAATGGTCATCCGCACCGATCCCAAAATCCCTCTTAAAGATGAAATTCAGGATGTTGAACTTTTTGATATCATGAAATTTATAACAAACCCAAATGATAAAGCAACGCTTTGGAAAGTAATTGAAAATGGCCTCCTTTCTTAAGTACGTTTCTGTCGTTTTAGATGTATCCATCCAAAAAACATTGGACTATGGGGTTCCGATTGAACTCATCGATTTAGTCAAACGCGGTCTAAGGGTAGAAGTTCCTTTAAGGGGATTTTTACAAAAAGCGACCATCTATGAAGTTAAGGAAACATCAATTTTTCCAAAATGTTTACCAATCAGTAAAATCATTTCAGACCAGGAATATGTAGGGGATGATTTATTTGAGCTAGGCTGCTTCATGTCAAAATATTACTGCGCAACTTTGCCCCAAGTTTTTAAAACCATGTTACCTGCTGTTGTTCGAAAAACAGAAAAGCATAAAGAACAACTTTATGTGATGCGCGCAAAAACTAAAGATGAAATAGTTAGCTACATCGAAGCTGTTCGCAATAAAAATTCTGCACAAGCTGATGTGCTGGACATCATGTTAAAAGTAACAAAAGGAATTTTACTCTCTGAACTTTTAGAATTAAGTGCTGGAACAAGAAGCCCAATTGACACACTTGCAAAAAAAGGCTATTTAAAAGTCGACATTGTACGGGTAGACCGCTCCCCTTTGTTAAATGAAGAATATTTTAAGACAAGACCAAAAAAATTAAGTCCGGAACAGGCTGTAGCCTTAAGAAAAATAATCACGAATTTAACTAACAATGAATTTAAAACCCACCTTCTTTTTGGCGTCACAGGAAGCGGTAAAACGGAAGTTTACCTTCAGGCAATTGATCATGCCTTAAAACTTGGAAAAGGTACCATTATGCTTGTGCCGGAAATTTCTTTGACGGCACAAACAATTGAGCGTTTCAGAAGTCGCTTTGAAGGTCTTATTGCCATTTTACATCATGCCTTAAGCGCTGGTGAGCGTTATGATGAGTGGCATAAAATCAGACGGGGCGAGGCAAGAATTGTGATCGGGGCACGGTCTGCCATTTTTAGTCCGGTCCAAAATTTAGGATTGATCATCGTTGATGAAGAACATGAAAGCTCCTATAAACAAAACGATGAGGCTCCCTGTTACCATGCACGAGACATTGCCGTGATGCGTGGGAAAATTAACAAAAGCCCCGTTATTTTAGGAAGTGCGACTCCATCCTTAGAAAGCTTTACCAACGCCAAAAATAATAAATATGAGTTAAGTACTCTTTTGGCAAGAGCTGATAAAGCAACCATGCCCACAATCCATGTCGTCAACATGACAGAAGAATTTGAAAAAACAGGCGGTTACACCAATTTTTCAAGTCAACTTTTAACAGGCATTCAAAAAAGGATAGATTCTGGTGAACAAACGATTTTATTTTTAAATCGTCGAGGTTACCACACCACGCTTTTTTGCGAACCATGCCAACAAGCAATCAAATGCGAGCATTGTGATGTAGGACTCACCTTCCATAAAAAAGATCATGAACTAGCCTGTCATTTGTGCGGGTTTACCATGACGCCTCCGACGATTTGTCCGACTTGTAAAGTATCACAACCCATGAAATATAAGGGCGTTGGAACCGAACAGATCGAAAAAGCATTGCATGCCATTTTCCCTAATTTACGCACCATTCGCATGGATCGCGATACGACAAAGCATAAAGGCAGCCATCAAAAGTTATTGCGCGACTTTGGCACAGGAAAAGCCGATGTATTGATCGGCACGCAAATGGTTGCTAAAGGGTTGCATTTTCCGTCAGTTACATTGGTAGGTGTTTTAAATAGCGATAGCGGCTTAAATATTCCCGATTTTAGAGCGTCCGAAAACACTTTTCAACTCATTACCCAAGTTTCAGGACGAGAAGGAAGAGGGGCGATCGCAGGGGAAGTTATTATCCAGACAAAAATGCCCGACAATATGGCCATCAGGCTTAGTAGCGCCCAAAATTATGAAGATTTTTACAACGAAGAAATTTCCATTCGAGAACTCTTTAATTATCCGCCTTTTTCAAGCCTTGCAAAAATCACATTTTCAGGTGCAAATGAAGCTGATGTTTTAAAAATTGCGACACATTTTCGGTTAAAATTGATCGAGCAACTTCCCAATTCCTATGAGATTAACCCCGTAGTTACATCTGGTCATGCAAAAATTAAAGACAAATTTCGTTTTCAATTTTTGGTTCGCGGACAAAATATTTATCCGATCGCTCAGGCTTTGGAAACGTTGAAAGAAAAACGCTTGGTACCGGCTGCAATCCGGTTATTCATCGACATCAACCCAACCTCCACCTTCTTCTAATATATAACCGATGATGCTCTTTTTATAAAGTTTCAGATTTTTTACCAGTGAGTCAGTGAAAACAACATGAGAACAGTGAGGGGTAAATATTGCATAGCATATTCTGAAAGACTAGACTGGTAAAAAAAAATGAGGAGTGGAGTGTTATTCAACGGTCAAACGACGAATAGATTTTTGCCTTTCTACCTTTAAACCACAAAGAGTAAGTTCATGACATAAACAAGTTTCATAAATAGATTCCAGCAAACCCGGCCCAAGTTCACGAGGAACTTCTATAGCTGCCCCAATAATTTGTTCTGTTAAGGTATCATTGTCTATAGCTAAATGCATTTTTATTTCCTAAAAAATTATCAAGATTTTAATTGAAATATAAATTAAAATCTATTTTTTTGATTTTAAGACCTCTCAATGTCCTCATGTCATTCTCACTGCCTCACTGTTAAAAAATCTAGAACTTTAGCGAGCTTTAGTTCTCTTGGCTGAAAAATTGGGCTGTTTATTGGGTGGATTTTTTTTTACGAAAAGGGTATGATTTGAAATAAATGAATGAGATAAAGTCATGCTCGATTGGGTTAAAAAATTTTTACATTCTTCCTTTGCAACTAAGTCGTTTATATTCAACGCTTTCCTGCATGGTAGCATCATCGTTTTAACTGGATTCTATTGTTACGCTCGTCTTGACTCGGTTCGAAGTCATCCACATGCGACCAAAATAGACATGCAAACAAAATAAACAAAATCAAACATAAAGTATTAAGATGATCCCAAAACCAGAATATCACTCCCATGAAGAATTCCAAAATCGTACAAAAAAATTGGAAGACTTGAAAAAATTAGGGATTGACCCATTTCCACATGAATTTCATCCTACAATCAACGCAAAAGAATTAGAAACCAGATTTGCAACGGCAGATGTGGGTCATAGTGAAGATGCATTAAGCGGTAAGGGTGAAAAATTTATCGTTGCAGGACGTCTTGTACTTTTTCGTGCCATGGGAAAAAACGCCTTTGCACACATACAGGATGAAGAAGGGCGCATCCAAATCATGATCAACCGCGATTTGAGTGAAGTTGCGGGCTATAATCCTGAAAAGATCGGGAACGAAGAACCATTGAGCCATATGAAGTTAATTGAGAAAAAAATCGATCTTGGTGACATCATCGGTGTTGAAGGTGTTCTTTTTCGCACGAATAAAGGCGAATTAACTCTTTTTGCAAATAAAATCACAATTCTTTGCAAAACGTTGCTCCCACTTGCTGAAAAACATGCAGGACTTGCCGACAAAGAACTTCGTTATCGCAAACGCTGGCTTGATTTAATTACAAATCCGGACGTAAGAAATACTTTTAAAATAAGAAGCCAAATTCTAAGACTCATCAGAGAATATTTTGAAGAGGTTGGCTTTATTGAAGTTGAAACTCCGGTTCTTCAAAGCATTTATGGCGGTGCAGAAGCTCGCCCATTCGTAACAACATTAAACGCTCTTGAGCAGGAAATGTTTTTAAGAATTTCTCTTGAGCCTTCATTAAAAAAACTGATCGTTGGCGGTATGCACCGCATTTTTGAAATTGGACGCGTCTTTAGAAACGAGGGAATCGATCGTAATCATAACCCGGAATTTACTCTTCTTGAGGCTTATGGGGCTTATTTTGATTATAATGACATGATGCGCCTTGTAGAAAATCTTTTTGACCGCTTAGCAATGACTATTCATGGAACAACAAAAATTGCTGTTAAGACATCTGAAACAGAAGAAACCTTTGTTGATTTTAAAGCTCCTTGGCCAAGATTAACGATGAAGGATTCTTTAATAAAATTTGCAAATATCGATGTTGACAAACTTAATGATGAACAAATGCGCAAAATGTTAAAAGAATGCGGCCATTGCGAAGTAAAAAAATTAAACGGAATGAAAAGAGGATTACTTATAGGAGCTCTTTTTGCAGTTAATGTTGAACACCATTTGGTTCAACCACATCATATTATTGACCACCCGATCGAGACCACTCCTCTTTGCAAGCCTCATCGCAATCCAAAAGATCGCGAGGATGGATTGGTAGAGCGTTTTGAAAGCTTTGTTTTAGGTCAGGAGATCTGCAATGCTTATACCGAACTAAATGATCCAGTCTTGCAACGCGAACTTTTTGAAGTTCAAGTGTTAAGACGTGAAGCCGGCGATGATGAAGCAAGCCCGCTTGATGAAGAATTCATTGAGTCCATTTGTCAAGGTATGCCACCGACTGGTGGTGTTGGAATTGGAATCGATCGTCTTGTGATGCTTTTGACAAATTCCCATTCCATCAGGGATGTCCTTTACTTCCCCTGGATGAAATAACCCACTCTGTATTAAGGTCTGTAGGACTTCTTGCTAAGGTCCGAAGGACCTTAGCAAGAATCCGTTAATCGAAGAAGAGGGGCGGTTGTTTCACGTCTTGAAAGATGCTTTCAAATGTATCAGGAAAAAGCTCCATCTTGTATGGTCGCCCATTGATTTGGCAAAGGGCAATTAGGCATGCCTTTTGATCTTCTAACTGTTTTACTTCAAAAGCTATATACTGAATAGCAGCTAAAGTAAAATCTGACAAGGAACCTGTTCTTTTTGTAGGACTTACAATATGATGGCAATTATCACACTCTCTTGTTTTGGCATATTCCTTGGTACATTTTGGGCAACCACAATGCGTATTAGCAAGTAAAGTATTTGAGTTTAACCACTTTAACTCTTCTGCATCATAACAAACACCGCTATGAATCAAATAGCAAGTCATGAGTTTTTTATAAAAATCATTTTTTGGAGTGTTTCTCACAATGATATATTTTTCTTTTATTTCAATTTTTGGGATTTCGATTGCTTGCTTGAAAGTTTTAAAATCTTCCAAGACTGCTGCATCCAGCCTCAAGCGTTTATTTAAAAAAATCTTGGTTGTAAGGGCTCTTATTTTTTCTTCACCTGATAAAAATTGGCTCGATAAGGCTTTTTCTAAATCGGATAAGGCTTCTTTATCACTACCTAAAATAATATTAACTCTTGCTCTATCTATGTAAATATAGGGTTGATTCAGATCCATTTCTTCTTCCATAAGAACAATAGCTTCATCCAAAAAGGCTTTACCCTCATTAAAATTTGCTGTTTCAAGGTATGAAGCTGCCTCACTCCATTTCTCCTGCCAGGTTTCTGCAATGCTAAAAGATGATAATAAAAGTGAAAATGAAAGTATAAGGATTATTTTTTTCATAACGACTTGACCCCTCTTTAAATGATTAATTCCTATTTAACAGCTAAAAGTATTCTTTTCTAGATTTTTAAAAGAAAAAAGTATATAAAAACAGCTTTATTTTTAACTTTACAAGGTATGTATGCGCAATTTCTCTATTTTAATATTTACTCTAATATGCTTACAAACAACTATTTATGTGGGAGATCAGGATTATATAAGACCTTCAGCGAACATCTGAAAAGGGTGTTTAAAAAAAATCTTGACCAGATATCGATTGAACGGAACAATAAAGAAATTTATATAAGGGTTATTTATGTATTATTTTCTTTTGTCCTTTTTTTTGGTAGCCAAAGTGTATTCTCAGACAACCGAATCCGAACCCCATTTGCAAGTTTTGGAAATTGTCAAAAATATATTAGAGGAAGAAAGGAAAAAGCACAACATCCCCGGTATGAGCGTTGCCTTGTACGCAAACAATCAAGAATATTTCCTTTCGTTTGGATTGGCCGACAAAGAAAATCGAACTTATATTGATTCTGAAACCCTTTTTAGACTGGGCTCAATTGCAAAAGTATTCACCTCAACAGTACTTTCTATAAAAGCAATTGAAGGAAGAGTCAACTTAAACGATAAGATTTCAAAATATTTACATATAAATAATCAGCCTATTCTTAATAATGCTTTTAGTAAAATTAGTTTGCTGAATCTTGCAACACACACATCAAACCTTCCACGTGCATTTCCTGATACCCCTGAAAATTCTATAAAAACCGAAGATCAACTGATTGAATATTTAAATCAATGGCAAGCGACATCTCCTGCAGGGTCTAATTATTTCTATTCCAATTTAGGTTTTTCCATTTTAGGTATCGCCCTTGCGCGTGAAAATCAATCCACGTACATGGAAATGTTAAACTCCCTTATTTTAGAACCACTTAAAATGAATGCAACGGTCGTCGATGTACCTGATTTTCTTGGCTCACGCCTTGCTACAGGATACCATGATGATAAGGCTGTAGAAAAAATCAAGCAAAAACGCCTTAATATTCCGAGTGGAGGACTATACTCAAGCGCCCGTGATATGCTTAAATTTTTAAAGGCAAATCTTGGGCTTGAGGAGCCAAGAAAACTTATAACGGCAATGGAATTTGCGCAAAAAGAGTTTTTTGCAGTCAGCAAGCAGCTTTCCTTAGGGTTAGGATGGCAACGCTTCACAACAAAAGAAAATATTTTGATCATCGATAAAAATGGAGGCCTTCCAGGCTTTTCTTCCTACATTGGTATGAGAACACAGGATAAAAAAATGGGGATTGTCATTTTGGTCAATAAAGACGATGTGAACACAACCGCCATCGGGCGCCGCACCTTGAGTGCCCTGAAGTAGTATACCCGCACGTTTTTTTTAACACAGAGAAAAAACGAGAGAGCAAGAGAAAGTTGTTAAGGTCCGAAGGACTTTTTTGTACCCTAGGCTTTAGCCTGTGGTACAAGAGGTCTTTTGGCAGAGGCTGCCTTAGCTTTTTCTTGTGCTTCATTGATTTTGCGATTGACCCAAACAAGGTTGCGCTCAACACATTCACGCACATGTTGCGGCAATGTAGGATCTTTTAGAAGAAGCAGCGATGCTAACAAGGCTTCATGATATTTTTCTACCCAATAGGCTCCGATGGAATATTCAAGAAGAAGGCCATAGTCATAAATCCATTTTTCAACAAACAATAGATCAGATGTTGAGGTTAAATGAAGTCCTTTAAGAGCGGCTTCATAACAGCTTTTAAAATCCCCTATTGAGCGATTATAAAAGGACAATCTATAAAAAGGTTCTGCTCTTGTCGGTCGAAATTCACAAGCGGTAAGATACCCTTTTCTAATTTCTTCAGGGGTATACTTTAAAGTTTCCTGTAAAAGTCCAACTTGCAAATGAGACCAAAATACTTCCTCATCCCACCCACCAAGTGCTATTCTTTTTTTATAATTAAGCAAAGATTCCTCATGCATTTCTGCATCGCGATAACTTTGAGCCAAATAAAATTGATTGCGGGTGTCTGTTGGATTTTCAAGCATTGCAGTTTCTAAAAGTTTGGCATCTTTCTGGTATTTTTGAGAATCGGTTGAGCGGTTTCCATCAGTTCTTACATAATTGGCAATATTTTGTAAAGTTTCAGATGTGCTTGCCTGATCACAACAAATCACTTCATGGAGTACACCGATCCACTTCCAATTGAGAGAATTTTTTACCAATTGATTTCTGACGTATGTGGTCCCTGAATATTCAGTCGTGATGTAGTAAAAATCTTTATCAAGAGCCGGTAATACAAAGCCCGGCTTATAGAGCAAGGATTCATCCGCATCGATAATTAAAACATAATCGGCTTTTCCTTTGGCAAGCATCAAAGCTTCGTTACGGTTATGTCCAAAGTTTATCCATGGGCGCTCATGAAGCTCACCCGGAATGTCTTTCATAAACTTTCGTACAATATCTTGGGTTCCATCGGTTGATCCTGTGTCAACAATAACCCAAGTGTCGATAATTGGCAGAACAGATTTTAAACATCTTTCTATGACAGGACTTTCATTTTTGATGATCATATTGAGGCAGATTGTTTTTTTCTTCTCTTCTCCATAGCCTGAGGATATGATAAGCGCGCACGAAATAACTAAAGCAATAAATCGCATAAGTCACCTTTAAATTGATAAGTAAAAAAAACTTTATGACAATTCTCTTTTTTTATCAACCGCAATTTAGACTTTTTTACCACGAAGCATGAAAAATTAGGTATAACCTACACTTTGTTTAAGGTTTGGCGTAGCATGTAAGGCAAGATGCCCCCATTTTTGTAATAATCAATTTCAATAGATGTATCCAAACGAGCAAGCACTTTCACTTCACGGGTTTTTCCATCCTTGTTAATTTCAAGGATCATTTCCTGATTAGGCGTTAATCCTTTTTCAGGGCCACTAACAGAAAAAACCTCATCGCCAATAAGGCCAAGGGATTCAAAATCCTCATTATTTAAAAATTCGAGCGGCAAGATACCCATTCCAATTAAATTTGAGCGGTGAATACGTTCGAAACTTTTTGCAACAACTACAGTGACCCCAAGAAGAAGAGGTCCCTTTGCTGCCCAATCTCTTGAGCTGCCCATTCCATAATCTTTTCCTGCAAATACAATCAAAGGAACGTTTCTTTCCCGATATATTTCGCACGCATCAAAAATTGTTAGTAATTGATTATCAGGCATTAATTTAGTATACCCGCCTTCTTTACCACCACTAAGCTTATTACGAATTCGTACATTGGCAAATGTACCACGCATCATCACTTGATGATTTCCCCTACGGCTTCCGTAACTGTTAAAATCTTTTTCATCCACACCAAGAGACTGCAAGTATTTTCCGGCAGGCTCATTTAATCCAAATGCCCCCGCAGGAGAAATATGGTCTGTTGTCACAGAATCGCCAAAAAATGCAAGTGGTCGCAAATTTTTCAAAACTTTAAGCGCCGGGATTTCGCGCTTGAAATCCTCAAAATAAGGTGGTTTTTGAATGTATGTGCTATCCTCGTCCCAAATATAATCTTGTCCGGTTGATGTTTCAATTTTTTCCCAAAATGGATTATCATTAGAAAAATTGGTATAGCGCTCTTTAAAGAGTTTAGGCACTAAAGTTTTTTGTACAATCGTTGCAATTTCCTCATCCGTCGGCCAAATATCCTTTAAAAAGACAGGAGTACCATCTTTTCCATGCCCAAGCGGCTCATTGCGCATATCGATATCGACTCTTCCTGCAATGGCAAAAGCAACAACTAAAGGCGGAGACATTAAAAAATTGGCTTTAAGTGCACTATGGATTCGCGCTTCAAAATTGCGATTTCCGCTAAGCACACTTGCAGCAACCAAATCATGCTCTTTAATGGCACTTTCTACTACCACATCAAGCGGGCCGCTATTTCCAATACATGTCGTGCAACCATACCCTACAAGGTTAAACCCTAGTTGATCTAAATAAGTCTGCAACCCTGCAATTTCCAAATAATCTGTCACAACGCGCGATCCTGGCGCCAAGCTTGTCTTGATCATTTTATTGACTTGCAAACCTTTTTCAACTGCTTTTTTCGCAAGAAGCCCGGCCCCTATCATAACGCTTGGATTGCTTGTATTGGTACAACTTGTAATGGCGGCAATGACAACCGACCCATGTGAGAAAACAGCATCACAAGTAGAGTAGGTTGATGCATCAGGCCTTACGGGTTGAGACTCTTCAGGCATAGATTTCATCAAAGGGCGATTTGCTACCATTTCCTCTATATACCTTGGTAGAGGTAAATTTCCTTTTCCAAGTTTGGAAGTTCCTCCGGCATGATCTGAAAGGGTTAAAGAATGGTGTAAATCACCTGAAACGCAGATTTTCTTGTGCAATTCGCTTTCATCTAGCTCATACCCACCATCATTAACCTTTGCTGTCAAAAGATGATTGAATTTGTCTTTTACTTCAAAAAGATCAATGCGGTCCTGTGGCCTCTTTGGCCCTGAAATAGAAGGAAGTACACTCTTCAAATCCAGTTGAACAACTTTTGAAAAATCAAGTTCTCCAAATTTTTTAATTCCGAAAAGCTCTTGCTTAATAAAGTAGTTACGGATCTCTTCAATTTCAGTCTCGCCTCTTCCTGTCATGCGAAGGTAATCCAAAGTTTTCTCATCAACCGGAAAAAAGCCTATTGTTGCACCATACTCAGGACACATGTTACCAATAGTTGCACGATCTGCAACGTTTAAAGATGCCGTCCCTTCACCATAAAACTCAACAAATTTGCCTACCACATTTTCTTTTCTTAAAAGTTCTGTGATTCGAAGGGTTAGATCTGTGGCTGTTACCCCTTCTTTTAAAGCCCCAAATAAATGAACACCAATGACTTCAGGTGTTTGAATCGAGACCGGCTGATCGAGCATGGCAGATTCAGCCTCAATTCCTCCAACACCCCAACCAACAACCCCAAGTCCATTAATCATCGTCGTATGGGAATCTGTTCCAACAAGTGTGTCTGGGTAGGCAATCACTTTTCCATTAATTTCAAGTTTGGTTAACACTGTAGCTAAAAATTCTAAATTAACCTGATGCACAATTCCAATACCAGGAGGCACTACCTTGAATTTCTTAAAGCCATGCTGACCCCACTTTAAAAATGAATAGCGCTCACCATTGCGCTCAAACTCTTTTTTTAAATTATAAGAAAAAGAATCCTCTGTTCCTGAACGATCTACCTGAACCGAATGGTCAATAACAAGATCGACTGCAACATTTGGTTCTATTAAACCGGAATCAAACCCTTTTTCAGCAACAGCATCCCTCATAGCAGCAAGATCCACCAAAAGTGGCACTCCTGTAAAATCTTGTAAAATAACCCGGGAGACAACAAATGGAACTTCTTTTGTAGAAAGATTCGCAGGATCCCAGGTGGCAAGTCTTTTCACATCTTCTTCTTTCACGCGGATGCCATCGCAATTTCTTAAAAGAGATTCCAACATGATCCGTATGGAAACAGGCATCCTTGAAATTTTTGAAAAACCCTGAGCCGCTAAAGCTTTCAAAGAATAGTAGTCAATTTGATCAGTTAGTTTTTTCTTTGTCTTGAACGAATCTTCCAAATGTTTCATAAAAAACCTTTTATTTTTTTTTTGATCTAGTACATTTTCCTTCCCAATTAAAATCATGGGTAAAGGATGCCGGTAAATTCAATTGGGATTTTAAACTTTCAATCACGTAGCTTGAATAGACTAGGGGTGTATAAAGAAAAGGTTTAATGTCTTTCCTGTCAAAAACAACATCCGGCGTCTTAAATAGAATCTGAAAAAATTCTTTCAATTTATTTTCCTTATAAGCACTTTTCCAGCCGTAAAAGCTCATCCCTGCAGCAATTTGTTTTGTATTGCCCTCTTTTGGGGTAATGACATGTTCGACGTTTCCTGTAAATGCCCTATCAATTCGATCGGAGTTTTTAAATAAAATCAACCCGTGTGTAGCTCTTGGATTACATTCAATTGCATAAACAACGCCGTTTTCATCTTCAAATAAATCAAAACCTACTTGGCCTGTAAAATTTTCTATTTTTATAAAATTTTTTACCCATTCTAAAATAGCAGGATGATCAACAGATTCAAAGTTTAAACAAAAATGACCTTGTATTGCAATTTGAACAGGATAGGTTGCGTGAGCCAGCACTTTTCCATCTTCACATATACTGTATGTACAAAATCTTTTTCCTTCAAGCCACTTTTGAGCAATCCATGCATTATGCGCCTCGATTTCGATATCGGGAAGTATGGATCCTGGCTCAAATTTATAAACAGATTGTGCTGATCTAGAATAACTTGCCTTCACAGCATAAGTGGATTTTGGGTCCAGTTGCTTCAAATCTTCTTTTTTCTCTATTAAAAATGTTTCGGGAACGGGAATGCCGGCATTCACTTGGCTTTCATAAAAAAACCATTTATTATGCATGCGTAATAGAGTTTCAAAAGGTGCGCTAAAAACTTTACAAGTTTTTGGAAAGCTGTCCAGATGAGAAGATATATAAAGTACTTCTTCAAAAGTTGGGATTAAATAGTCGATTTTTTCTGATTGAATAATATTTTTTAGTTCTTGAATAAATTTTTCTGTTTGAAAACGAGGGCTTGGAATGACAAAATTCTTCTTTACAGCATTTGATCCTCTGCAAACATGCCAAGTAGTTGTATCCGCAACGAAAACTTGATGACCTGCAGCGTTTAACTGTCTTGCTAAATCAAGCGTTGATGGGGCTCTACCCGCTGTTAACAAAAAATTCTTCTTTTCATTAGACATCTTTTGACCTTTTCCTTTTTTGTGCTATAATTCAAATCGAGATAACTAAATTAAAAACATCGATTTAAACCCTTTATATGGAAACGAGGTTATTTATGCAAAAAAATATCGGACCCAAAGATCGAATTATTCGCTTTATCATCGCAATTATTTTATTTGCCCTTGCATTTTGGCAAGGTAGTTGGATTATGGGCTTTTTCGCTCTTTTTGTGCTGTATGAATCGCTTGCAAGTTGGTGTCTTTTTCATCAACTTATAGGTAGAAATTCTTGCCCTATAAAAAAAAATGATAAAAATAAGTTTAATTAAATATTTTAAATTCATATTGTCAAATTAGTGGCAAAAAAAATTGCCCAAAACAAAAAAACAGGAGTTTTCAAATGGTTAAAAAAGCAGCAAAAAAAGCTACAAAAGATACAGCAAAGAAAGCTACTACAACTAAAAAGTAGTCCTTTGAAAACCCGGTGGCTTTTGCTACCGGGTTTTTTTTGCCCACAAAGAGTTTAACCACTTTAATCACAACAAATTGATTCATTTCGATGTTTTCACCAAGAGAGTCTTCACTCTATACTTTCTTCTTCAATATAAAAAATTAAGCCTCTTCAATCGATAACAATTTTTATTTTTTACAGGATATGCAGGATCGCTAAAGCGGCGGACATTATCAACCTCTAAGATATATTAAAGATTGATAATAACCTCAATTTTGGTTGTTTTTTTGTCAATTGTAACCTAAATGGAGTGTTCGCTCTTTTTCAAGAGAAATATTCAAACTAGACTATAAACTCAGCATAGCAACTGCCGCTTTAGCGATCCTGCATATCCTGAAAAAAAAACTTGGAGCTTATATTAAACAGCTTTTTGCATTGCAACTTTTCACTTTCAAGCAGCACCGATATATTCCTGTAAGCTCAATTTGACATATAAAACATTTTTATTAACGTTTCTGATTTTTTTAAAGTGAGTCTGTGAGAAAAGGTGTTGATCAGGGATGAGGATGGAAGGTGTTAAAAGATTCCTGAAGTTTATTACGGCTAATATGCGTATAGCGATCAGTAGTTCCGATGGAGGCATGACCAAGCATCTCTTGTATAATGCGTAAATCTGCTCCATGGTCTAATAAATGAGTAGCAAATGAATGCCTAAAAGTATGCGGGGAAACGTTTTTGGTGATCGCTGCCATTTTGGCATATTTTTTAACGATGTTAAAAATCGTCATACGGCTTAAAGGCGAACCACATTTTGTGACAAAAAGTTTTTCGTGGCGGCTATTTTTTTGGGCATCCCTAAAATGAACAAGATAATAATCGATTGCATCAATTGCTTTTTTCCCAATTGGGACAACCCTTTCTTTTCTACCCTTTCCCATCACCTTAACAAACTCATCATCAACATCATAAAGACTTAAATTGCAAGCCTCAGAAACCCTGAGACCACTTGCATAAAGAAGCTCTAAAATGCTTAGATCGCGAGCACCGGTTGCAGTCGTATTATCGCATTGTAGAAAAATTTTTTTCACTTCATCTTCGGTTAAAACCTCAGGAATGAGTTGCCATGATTTGGGAGTTTCAAGATAAAAGCATGGGTCCTCATCAATAACCCCTTCTCTTTTTAAAAATTTGAAAAAAACTTTGCAAGCAATGAATTTACGACAAATAGTAGAGCTTTTATATTTTTTTGATTTTAAATCTGCTAAAAAGCCAATAATGTGGGAATCTTTTACATCGGTAATTGAATGAAGGCCTTTTGTTTTTAAAAAGGCGTTTAAAGCACTGATATCCAAGCTGTAAGCTTCGATTGTATTTTTTGAAAGGCCTTTTTCTGAAGCAATATATTCAAGAAAATCTTCAATTTCCATAAGACTTTAATTGTTTTGCAATTTGTTGCTGTATCTCTTCAATTTGTAATGTTGAAATGGCAACTTTTTTTACTAGAATCATTTCTTCTGTTTCAAGAATCTCATAGATTTGTAAAGTAGTGCCATCCTCTTGTTTCACCTCTTTTCGAAGCAACATAAAGCGCTTTCTTGCTAAAAAGAGTGCCAGAACAAAGCTTTTCATTTCATCGGTTGGGGTATGAAGCTCCAATGAACTTTTAAGCAGGCTCAAAATTTGCTCATTTTTAGTGGATGGGATTACAACGGTTTGTTTTTTAAGGGGTACTTTTGATTTCCAATATTTTGCTAGAGCTAAATTATTGGTATCGACAAATTTAGCAAAGCAAGATGAACAAAAATCTTGGCGATCATATTCTTTTTTTTGATTTTCGCAAAGAATCGAAAAATAATCCATACCGGCATCGAGCGGCTCTAAACCTGCCACGCAAACTTTACTTCGTTTTGGAATTTGTATCTGAATTAAACTGCTCATAGGTTTATAAAGAAATCCCCTACAGGATAGGCATTACCTGCATTTCCTGTTTTTTTATCAATAATACGCTCAATAATTTTCGTTGCAAGCTTTTTGCCAAGTTGTACCCCTTCCTGATCAAAGGAATTGATATTCCAAATAAATCCTTGAAAGGCAACTTTATTTTCGTAAAAACTAAGAAGAGCACCAAGAGAAAAAGGATTTAACTGATCTGCTAAAATCAGATGGGATGGGCGATTGCCTTTAAATTCCTTATTAGGATTTTCATTTTCCTGGCCCGTACTTAAAGCAATGATTTGGGCAAAAAGATTTGCAAGAAGTTTTTCTTGGGAATTTGTGCCTTGCACTATAACATCTGTCTCATTTTGACTGTTTTTAAAACCAATAAATTCCAACGGAACAATTGTTGTTCCTTGATGAATGAGTTGGTAAAATGAATGCTGGGCACTTGTGCCAGGCTCACCCCATATAATTGGCCCTGTTTCAAAGTCAACAACGACTCCATAACGATCAATATGCTTACCGTTAGATTCCATGTCAAGCTGTTGAATATGAGCAGGATAACGCTCTAACGCTTTAGAATAGGGAATAATGGCAAGAGTATTCATTTTTAAAAAATTGCGGTTCCAAATTCCAATCAATGCTGCAAGAAGCGGTAAATTTGTATGGATGTCAGGTTGCAGTGCCGCTTTATCCATTGCATTTGCACCTTTTAAAAATTCCATAAAAACATCAAAGCCAAAAGCAAAGGCCAACAACACGCCTCCTACCATGGAAGTTGATGAATACCTTCCGCCAACAGAGTCGACAAGATAAAAGCTTTCCAGATATTTTTCTTTATCATCCATTGGACTGCCCTCTGTTGTGATGGCAACAAAATGCTCTTTTGGAATTAATGCTTGCTTGATCATGCTTTCTTTAATAAAGGTCTCGTTGGTCAATGTTTCCAAAGTGTTACCACTCTTTGAGACCACTAATACAAGCGTTTTTTTAAGATCACACTTCTTTAAAATTTCAGCCGCATCGTCAGGGTCAACATTTGCAAGAAAAAAAATACGAGTGTTTGGGCGCTGTAAATAGCTTAATGCCTGGTAATTTGCTTTTGGACCAAGCTCTGAGCCGCCGATGCCAATGAGGATAAGATCGGTAAATTTATTTTCTTTTGTTACAAGATCAATGAATTTTTCAAGTTTGTCAAGTTCACGTTTTGCAAGATTTGTAGCTTCAAGGGCAGCCTTAGACTGATTTGGATTGTCAAAAAAATCTCTTGTGGCCGTATGTAAAACAGGTCTTGATTCAGAGGCAAAGCTCTCGATTTGATTAATAACTTCACCATTTTGCATGGCATGCATTTTTTTTAATGCATCTGATTCTTGGACTAAATCGCGAAGCACAGTCATAACCTCGTCTGTAATGCGCTCTGTGCCATAAAAAAGACGGTAGCCAGAGCTTCTTGCGACAAATTTTTCGATTCGGGCAGGGGTAAGTGCATTTAGTGCGGTCAAATCGAAGGGTTTTTGGCTTAAAAGGTCTAGTTTTTTGTAGGCTTTGGTGTCTGAAAATCTATACATCTTATTTTTCCTGCATTAAAGGAATGCATTATATCGATCTTGTCAAAAACTTCAACCATTTTATAGCAGTAGTCTCTCTAATTTTTTTACCAGTGAGTCAAGAGAAAGGCATGAGATAAGTGAGGGTCTTGAATTCCTCACCTCTCACTTATCTCATGTCTTTCTCACTGACTCATTGGTAAAAAATCAGATACGCTACAAGGAACAGAATGTAGGAAAGGAAATCTCGTTGTCAAGGCCGATCGTATCCCCAAGGGTCACTACAGTGCCCCCTGCGGCAGCAAAGCCTTGTAATTTGCGCTTGCCTTGGGATTCTAATAAATGAGGGAGCACCAAAAGATAATCGACGAGGTCCCATTCCGAAATAAGCATCGATTCAGGAATCAATCTGTAAGGTTCCTTTTTCTCGATTAGAAATTCTAGTGCATCGTTTAAAGCTGCATAGTGGCTTAAGGTTACTTTTTTTGAGGAGGGCAAGCAAACGGCGATTTTTGGTTTTTGATTGATTTCAGAGGCAAGATGAAAGGGATCATAAACTTCTTGGTGCGTTAACAACGCAACTTGTAAGGGATTCAAGTCCCCTTTGTTTTCGAGCTTTATGGAAAGTGGCATCGCATCCGGTAAATTAGCTCTTAACATCTGGAGGTAATCAAAAGCTACATCTCTACAAAAAAGAGATTTTATGAATTTTCCAGGCGATGTGGTAGCTAAAAGGTCTTCTGTGATTTCTTCAAAATTAATGATCGGAATGCCCGTTTCATCACTAAATGTTTCGACAGTTGAAAATCGTTCTAAAATCCATTCGTGTAAGTTGGGGGTCAAATCTTGGAAATCAAGAAAATCAGAAAAATCTAAACCCCCTTCATAGAGGCAAATATCTACAATCGATTCATGAAACTCATTCCAGAGCGTATTTTTTATATGCTCAAGAGAGAGTTCCAAAGACAAGTATTGAGATTTATTTGAAAGTGGCCGCTTTAATTTAGAAAAAAGACCAAGATCGATTACAAAATTTAAGGAGAAGCCTTTTTCAATTGCCTCTTGACATGCAAGATGCTCCTTTTGAAAATCAAGAGGGTCTTGAACACCGGCTTTTAGATGAATAATGACGCTATCTTTTTTCATTTTTTACGGAATTGGTGATAACGGATGAGTCTTCCTTTTTCTCGCCAGAGCTGATCAAAATAAGAAGTGCCGTAATCTGGCTGTTCATTTGAGTAGAAAGGAGCTGCAAATAAAGATTCAAAACCTTCATTTGCGTTAAATTTTTCGATTGTCCAATCAGAATAGACTTCATCGTCTGTTACAAAAGTAACGATGCCATCTTTTTTCAAAATGCGTAAAAGTTCTTCGACAAAAGCTGTTTGAATGATGCGGTGTTTAAAATGGCGTTTTTTTGGCCAAGGATCCGGGAAGTTGATGAAAACCTGATCGATGGAGGATGGAGTAAAATAATGTTTTGTGATTCCATGACCTTCACCACAGATGGCAAATAGATTTGTGAGCCCTAAATTTTTTATTTTTGACCAAATTTTTCTCACGCGGCCAAATTTTAATTCACAAGCCACCCAATTGATGTTGGGAGTTTCATTTGCCTTTTTTGCAATCCAACTTCCGTTACCACTGCAATATTCTAAGAAAACCGGCTGTTCTTTTGGGAAAATTTCAGGGCTTGAAAATCCTGGAAATTTAAATGCATCGTATTGATCAAAATATTCCGGAACAAACCAGACGCTATCTTTGATTAGGATTTGTCTCTCTTCAAATGAGAACGGTGATTTTAAGTCTTCAGGTTTCATATTACCAATATCTTCAGTTATTACCCGAGTTTTAGGGCAGATTTTAAAATGACATATTTAAATGTCGGTCTTACAGACCTCTTATTTTGTGGTATGACTAGCCCAGGTTCGAAGCGAAGCGAAGGCCTGGGTCAGTCCATATCACAAAATAGAGGTCTGTAAGACCGGCATATATTTCTAATCAATACTACTACAAAATTAACACCAGCTACGCTGGAGAAATTGCCAGTTAATTTGGTGAGTATAGAGGATTAAAGATTTAAGTTAAATTGGAAATTCTGCAAATCTTCGATCCATTTCTGCAGCATTTTGATTCCTACGCTCTAGCATTCTTCTTGTAGCATCAATCTCGGCATCCACATATTCAGAGTATACTCTATTTTCTTCTATGAATTCTCCGAGTTCGATATTCTTAGCTTCCATTTCTGTTATAATATCTTTTGTTTCAGAAATCTTTTTATTTAATTGATCTATTTCTATATCATTTTTTATAATTTTTATAATATTATTAATGCAATAAATAGCATATACTACACCAATAATGACGGCGGCAACAGTTGTAGGATTTGCGGTAATTACTGTTACGGCTCTTCCAAAAAACGAGCCAATGGTGGGAAGTAATGTAGGTGCTACTGCTTTGATCCCTTCAAGGGTGACTAAACTCATTTTGTTACCTGATGTTAAGAAGTTCTATAAGGGTGTCTTTTGTTTTTGATTGCTCGTCAAGGGAAAAATCTTTTAAATCGGTTATTATTTGATCAAAGTTTAATCCAGAATCTTTTTCGTTTAGATTGAATTTGTAAATTTTAATTTCTCTACCATTGTGAATTTTAACTTCTCCTGCAGTTTTTGATGCGCCCTTAAATAAATAAAAGCAGCCGGTCGATTCTGTATAAAAGCCCATTGTTATATCGCCCCTATTTTCAGGGTCTGCAAAGCTTGTTTTTAGATCTGCTTTTGGAGTAAAAATCTCTGTCGCCGCATTCACAGCTTTTGGACACGCGTAAGCAAAAAATCCTGCCGTAACAAGGCCAAATGGTGCCCCAATTACAGCTCCACATGCCCCAAGAAGCATATTACGCTCAACCCATGAATCGACTTCTTCATTGACCTTATCCATATTTACTTTTAATCCTTTAATTGTAACATCTTCTTCTTCTCTGATCTCTATGGCCTCATTTATTAAAACATTTGCCTCTTCAAGATGCTCTTTTACTTCGTTTAATTCATCTTTTTCCGTCAATTTTTTGATTTTATCATTGATGGCAGAGGATAACTTACTTAAAAGCTCTTCTTTGCAATTCAATTTAAAATTAATTTTTTCCAATTCATTTAAATCATCTAAACCAAAATTAATGGCATTTTGTGAGCCCCTAAAATTCATCATTCCATTTGTAAAAATTGAAGCTAGACCAGACGCTAACTCCATTAATTCTTTAATTTTATCAGTCTCATTTTCGGTGACTGTTTCGCCTTTTGCTAATTTTTGAATGTTGAATAAACATTTATCAAAATCGGCTTCGGCATCCAGAGCAAACTTTTGGCTTGTCTGAAAATGATCAATTGAATTTTCCATATGTTCGACAGCTTTCTCTTTAAGCTGATTGATCTCATCGACGTATACCTTAAGGCTCTCATCACCATCCATGATGATTTGGTTAATTTGTTTAAAAACAGTTTCGATGTTGCTAATTTTAAGTTTCGTAAGTTCTATTTTTTCTTTTATGCCAAAAAGGGCCTGTTTGCTTTGTTGCCCAAGTTTTCCGATCACTTTAAAATCTGAATTGATATTTTTGAAGTAAGCTTCTAAATTGCTATTGAATGGCATCTGGTAAAGATTGTAAAGCTCCTTAAGTCCGGTACAAAAAGGCACAATTCCTGTTGCGTTACCGGTAAGAACGCTTGTCAACCCAGATAAAAAAGTGAATCCTGCGTTTGCAATACGGCAGGGATTTTTTTGAATTTTTGATATTACTTCTGAAATACTGCTTAATTGTAAGCTCACACGGTCTGTAAATTCTTTAGAAAAAAATCCTAAGGGATCGGAAAGTTGTTCTGCAGTACTTGCTAAACCTATGTCCAGAGCACTATTTTTATTTAAACCTAAATCTGAAATGCTTTTACAAAGATCATCAACTGAGATTTCTTTTGCAATAAAGCTTTCCTTCAAAACTTCAAGACTACTTAGACTATTTTTATCAGTTAAAAATCCTGAAGCAATCAGACTATTACCAAGCGAACTTGAAGACAATAAATTTGTAGGCTCATCAATTTTGGGCAGAACATTTTCAGGCTCAACAATTTTAACTAAAGCAGGTTTTGGCTTAAGCGTTTGATTTTTTCGGCTTTTAGACTTTTTTGAAATTACATTTGAGTTTTTAACATCATCAGGCCTTACTTCAAAGGTGATCTCAATTTTTGGCAAATGAGGTGCTTCTTCCGTGACATACAAATACTTATAAGCCACAAAAATCACTACAGCAACAATGACAATGGTTGCAACAGTCAATGGAATGGGATTTGCTTGAATAAAAATCACGGCGCGTCCGGCCAAATCGCCAACATTAATTTGACGTAGTTCTGTTGCGGCGTTTTTTATGTTGTTTAAAATATTTGTGCTTAACTGCATTTATCCCTCTAATCTATTAATTAATTTAATTTAATGCTTAGTTTACCAATAACTTAATAAAAAATCAATAGTTTTAATTATTAAGATTTTGTAAAGAAGGTTTCTCAATTTTTTGAGTGCCAAAAAGGCAAGTTTTTGCTAAATTTAAGATTAGTTAAAACAATTTAAGAGTATTTTATGATTGGACGTAACGATTTTTGCTGGTGTGGAAGTAAAGTTAAATGGAAAAAATGTCACTTTCCTGACGAGGGTAATTCTTCCAACAAATTTGATAAATTAAAAAAAGAGTATTTTCAAAAGTATCAAATTATTTTAAAAACCGAAAAAGAAATCGATGGGATTTCGGCAGCCTCAAAGCTTGCCTCAAAAATTCTGGAAGAGCTTTGCTCCTGTGCAAAAGCTGGAGTGACAACAGAAGAAATTAACCAATTAGCAAATAAACTACATGGCCAAGCCGGCGCTATTGCCGCCCCCCTAAATTATGGCCATCCGCCTTTTCCAAAAAGCATTTGCACATCACTTAATGAAGTCATCTGTCATGGAATTCCAGGAAATCGCGTTTTAGTCGAAGGTGATATTTTAAATATTGATGTAACAAGTATTTTAAATGGATATTTTGGCGATTGCAGTAAAATGGTGGTCATTGGAAAAACAACAGAAGAAAGACAACTTGTTGTAGACGTTTCTTACGAATGCTTGATGCGCTCCATCGCCATTTTAAAGCCCGGCATTCCGATTTCTGCAATCGGGGATGTGATCGAGGAATATGCGCATTCAAAAGGTTGTTCAGTGGTAAATCAATTTGTTGGTCATGGTGTGGGTATTGATTTTCACGAAAATCCACAAATTCCTCATTCTAAAAATAATATCGGCATTCTTCTTGCACCGGGGATGACTTTTACGATCGAGCCAATGATTAATGCAGGTGTAAGGGGTGCAGTGATTGATCCGCTAGATAAATGGACTGCTAAGACAAAAGATGGAAGAGCAAGCGGTCAGTGGGAACATACAATTCTCATCACAGAAAACGGCCATCTAGTTCTAACAAATTGGACAAGATAAAAAAAAAAGAATTCAAGCGGTTGAGTTAACCGCTTGAATTCTTTTTTGAGCAATTTACCTATTTAGCTAGTAGTTGTTCTTTAAGAGATTGAATTTCCTTATCAAGAGATTCTATGATACTGAAGTCTTGCTCTTCAATTGTCAAGGCTTTTTCTTCATTATCAATAATTGTTTTTTCTAAATGAGCAATTTTATCATCCATCTCACATCCTACTTTAACAGCAGTATCTAATTCAGCTCTTACTTCTTTCAAGTCATTTATTAGTAAATCACTTTCATTTTTAATAATTTTTTTTTCATTTTTGTAATATTTTTTTTCATTTTGAAGAATTGCACTTAAGCTTGCAAGATCTCTATTTTCGCTTTCAAGAATTTCTTTTTCTTTTACAAGAGCAGTTATTTTCTTGTTTTCTTTTTTTAAATCAACGAATGCAAGCTTTTCTGTATTTTTTAAAAAAGCATTTTCCGCTTTTAATTGCTTATGGTATTGGTAGTGCTTGTAGACTGCAAAAACTACTAAAGATACTGTGATCACAGCTGCAACAACAGCAACGGCTGTTAATGGGTTTGCTGAAATGAATGTAAAGCTTTTGCCTAAAAATGTGCCAACAGCAGGTGTTATCTTAGAACTTATTGTCCCTTGAATGCCTTGTAAAGTATCTTTAATTGCTTGAATTGAAAATGAACTCATATTTTTCTCCTTAAATGGTTGAATAATCAACCTTTTTGTTTAAATTTTTAATTTATATTAATGATGTTATTATAAAGCATCAATAAAAGCAACAATAAATTTTAAAGACAGGGATTAAAATATTTATTATAATATTTAGATGGTAGATTTGAAATTTAGTATTAAAGTGGTAGTAAGTGTTAACAACTTTTGCTATTGTTTGTTTAGATTGTAGCACCACTCCGTGGTGCAATTTTATTTCTATCTTACCGCTGGTTTTACCACCGGCTACCTATGTAGCACCACTCCGTGGTGAAAAATAAGGCTATTTCTTTAACCGCGGAGCGGTTTTACATAGGTAGCCGGTGGTGAAACCACCGGTACCGCGGAGCGGTGCTACAATCTAAATGTAGGTAGGGTATGGCTTAAGGAGCTTGTTCTATTTGCTGAGGGTGGTGATGATGCCTTGCAAGTCTTTAATTTCTTGGCTGAGCTCTTGGATTTTTTCGTGGGATTCATCCCATAGGGTTAATATATGCTGCTCCATCGAGGCTGTAGATTCATTAAGCTGGTAAACAGATTCTTCATCATAATCTAATTTTAACTGCATAACTTTCTCTTCTGCTCTAAAAAGCTGACGTCTTGTTTCATTAAGCACTTCAGATTTTTGCTCGAACTGCTCTTTCAATTGGTTGTATTTACCTTCAACTTTTTTATAGTTGAAATGAAGTTCTTTAAATTCGCTGGTCTCTAAAATGAATTCAGGATCTATATTTTGATTTTGTTCTTTAAAGCTTGCTAAAGTCTCTTCTAAAGAATTCTTAAGATCTTCATTTTTTTGACATTCTGATTTTAAGTTATTTCGCAAATCGTTTTCAATAACTTGAAATGCATGTTTTAAATTTTGGGTTTCATTTCCAAGGTCTTTAAGTGATTTAAAGGTATTTTCTAACGTCTGTTCTTTTTCTGCATAAGCCTCTTTTAAAGCTTCATTTTTTTGATATTCGGACATCAAATCATTTCGCAAATCGTTTTCAATAATTTGAAATGCTTGTTTTAAGTTTTCAGCTTCATTTTCAAGAACCTTAGATGATTCATATTTAATCATCAGCGCATGTTCTTTTTCTGCAACTGCCTCTTTTAAAGCTTCATTCTTTTGACATTCTGATTTCAAATTATTTTCTAAATTTTTTAAAGATTGATTCAGATTTTGAACTTTATTTTCAAGGTCATTACTTACTTCAAGTTTATTTTTTAATGCATTTTCTTTTTCGGTAACAAAGGCATTTAATGCTTCATTTTTTTGATATTCGGACATCAAATCATTTTCTAAAGTTTGCAATACCTGTTTTAAACTTCTGGTTTCATTTTCAAGGTCTTTGAAGGAATCAAGTTTAATCTCTAGCGTATTTTCTTTTTCAGCAATAAGGGCTTTTAATTCTTCATTTTTTTGTGATTCTGCTTTCAAATCATTTTCTAATGTTTGCAATGCCTGTTTTAAACTTCTGGTTTCATTTTCAAGGTCTTTGAACGAATCAAGTTTAATCTCTAGCGTATTTTCTTTTTCAGCAATAAGGGCTTTTAATTCTTCATTTTTTTGTGATTCTGATTTCAAATCGTTTTCTAATCTATGCAAGGCTTGTTTTGAATTTTGAACTTCATTTTCAAGTTTCTTAAATTCAACAAGCTTATTATTTAAAGCACTTTGCTTGTTGATAACGGTAGCTGTTAATTCTTCATTTTTTTCGCATTCAGTTTTCAAATCATTTCGTAAATTATTTTCTAACGTTTGCAACGTTTGTTTTAAATCTTTAAGTTCGTTTTCAAGCTCTTTAAATAATTTAAAGCTATTTTCAAGGTCATTTTCCTTTTCTGCAATTGCAGCTTTTAAAGCTGCATTAGCTTGGCATTCTGATTGCAAATTATTTTCTAATGCTTGCAGGGCTTGTTTTAAATTTTGCTTTTCGACTTCTAACGCTTGAAGAGCATTTTCAGAATCTTTGATAGAGCCTTCCAATGCTTTTTCAAGGGCTAGTTCTTTTTCATATAAACGATTTTCAAACTCTTGATAATTTGAAGAAGCTTCTTCTAAAGCTTGGTTTAATAGGTTGTTTTTAGTTTCTAGAATTTCAAAATCTGCTTGTAAAGTCGGAAAATTAGCCAAGTCTTGAGTTTTTTGGTGCAAATCAATTTGTGTGCGAAAAAGACAGGTTTCAAGACGTCCTCTTTCTCTGGATAATAATTCATTGGTACTTTTTAATTCCTGAATTTCTGCATCATGCTGGCAAGGTTTATTAGATGTATTTGAACTTCCCTGAATTTGTATTTGCAAATCTTCAATGACTTTTTCAAGAGAGCTAATTTGATTCATTTTCGTCTGTAATTCTTTTTGCAGTTCCACATCTACTTTTAATTCTGCAGAGGATTTTTCAGATAAGATTTTGATATGATTAGAAGCATCATTTAATTGCTCTTCTGCAAGTGATAATTGATTCTGTTTTTGAAAAAATTCGTCCAGTAATTTTTCATGGCTCTGATTTGTTTTAACCATTTCCATTTTAACATGATCAACCAATGCTTCATAAGAATGAAGTTGTTTGACTTTTGCAGCAACATCCTGCTCGATTGTCAAGATATTATTTTCTAGTCGTTTAACCTCTGAAAAATTAATTGAGGCTACTTTTTCCTCATTATTTGCTTTATCTTTTACATCTTGGAAGTTTAAAAGCTGTTCAACTTCCCTGTAAGAAAGAGCTGCAATCATGCATCCTGTCACAATAGAAATATTCATCCCGATATGCCATAAATGCTCATCATTTTCGATAGTGCTGAATTGGTAGAGATAAAGCAAAAATGTGGTTCCAAGTGAAACGGCTAGTCCCTGCATCTTCCATTTCCATGCTGCTAGCAATCCAATGATTGTAATAAAAGATAATTCAATAGCTGAAGATGGCGATTTGATGAAAATAACCAGAAGAGTGAAAAGTGCGATTAAAGGTCCAATAAGGCCCCAAAACTGCACCTGAAACATAATGTTTCGTTGTGCTGTATCCACGGATGTTTCCCTTTTTAATTAATAAACTACAAAATAGCTTATTTGTAATATCAATTCAAGAGATGATACACACACTTATAAAATTTTTTTAGAGAAAACGGCTAAAGCGAACTTAACATTCTTCTTCATCAATAATTGTTTGAGCACCCTGTATCAGGTAAGAAGCTAGCGCCGCATCACCCTCATACGACATCTTAACTTCCATGCCGCCATTTTTTTTGGGATGATCGCAGGTAATCAATACATAACATGCATGATTTTCTGCTAATGTTTTCCTAATATGTTCTTGAACATCATCATTCACGATCTACCCCCGGGCAAAAACTAAACTTTTACAATTCAAAAGACTTTTTATTCCAAGATACACCTTTTTGGCCACATTACAAGATCGTCCATTAATTGAAAAGCCAATTTTAAACTCGACCTTGCAATTTTTTCAGATTCATATTCGAGGATGAGGCAAACTACAGCTTAATAAATTTCTAGAAATAAGGTTTTCTACAAATCCTGAGAAATTTATTTAGCTGTAGGCAGCATCTCTTTAGAAGATGAATCTTAAAAATGCATAAGTCGAGTTAAAATCATCTGGTCATCATTTCATAAAATGAGCTTTCATGAGCACTTGGGTGAGAGTTTACAGGTTGTCTTTCAACAGGATTTATAATGTAACTGTTTTCATAATTTTGAATTCTTCTAAAACGCACAACGCGAGGCTCTTCGTTTTCACATAAATTCTCTTCAACTGGCTGGCATTCTGATGCGTCTTGGGTGTAAATTCCACTATTACTTAAAATAAGGCAACTTGTGACAAAATAAAATAAATTTTTCATTTTTAAATCAAAGGGTTATCCCCTTCGCTCCTTTTTTATTAGACTTTGCCCATGTTTTGGAAGAAGCCTATTGCTTTTATTCACAATTTTTTATATATACTGGGGGCTAAATTGACACAAGAGTAATCTAAAATGGAACAAATTTACGGCTATATTGAAAGAATCAGCTTTCAAAATCCGGAAAATGGTTATACAATCGCAAAACTTAAAATTGCCAGCAAAAAGGATTTGGTTTGTATTGTCGGATTATTGCCTTCAATTTTACCGGGAGAAACAATTCGCTGCTTTGGTGAATGGAAGCAGCATTTGATTCATGGCTACCAGTTTAGCGTGGACAATTACCGCACAGAAGCTCCATCGGATGTTCTTGGAATTACAAAATATTTAGGCTCAGGCCTTGTCAAGGGAATCGGCCCTGTTTATGCAAAACGCATTGTAGAAAGATTTGGGGCAGACACGCTTAATATTATAGATAACAACCCTGATGAACTCCATGAAATTGCAGGGCTTGGTAAAAAAAGGGTTGAAAGAATCAAAATTTGCTGGGTTGATCAAAGGATCATTCGGGAAATTATCATTTTTCTGCAAGTCAATGGCGTTAGCCCCTCTTATGCGCAAAAAATCTTTAAAACGTATGGGGCAAAAAGCATTGAAAAAGTTAAAGCAAACCCTTTTAGCTTGGCCAAGGACATCTTTGGAATCGGTTTTAAAACAGCAGATGAAATTGCCTTTAAATTAGGCATTGAAAAGGATGCTCCTCAAAGAATTGATTCAGGTATTGAATATGTGCTTTCTGAATTATCAAATGATGGCCATGTTTGCTACCCTATTGAAGAATTTTTTGGCGAGTCTGAAAAAATACTAGATGTGAACAAGCAATTGATCGAGGCAAGAATTAGATTCTTAAAAGAGGATGAACGCATTGAGCTTTTTGACTTGATTTATGGAAATGCAAAAGTGAATTTCATCTGGATCAGGCCTCTTTTTCTTGCAGAAGTTGGAATTGCAAGGGAAATTAAAAAATTATTGGACCATCCTTGCAACCTTCGAACAATTGATGCTGAAAAAGCTTTGGAATGGGTTCAGACCCATTTAAACATTAAACTTGCCGATAATCAAAAACTTGCCGTAATGCGCTCTTTAGAGCAAAAAGTACACATTATAACAGGCGGCCCAGGCACTGGTAAAAGTACCATTACTAATGCCATCTTGTCGATTTCTTGCAAATTAACATCGGGCATATTACTTGCAGCTCCAACCGGACGGGCTGCAAAACGCATGAGCGAAATCACAGGCAAAAAAGCCCAAACGATCCATAGCCTTCTTGAATTTGATTACAAAACAGGTGGATTTAAACGAAACCGCAAAAATCCCCTTGAATGTGATTTGATCATAGTCGATGAGTCGAGCATGATCGATACCCTGCTGATGAATAGCCTTTTAAAAGCAATTCCTCCTCACGCGCGCATCATACTTGTCGGCGATATCAACCAACTTCCAAGTGTCGGTCCCGGTAACGTATTAAAAGACATGATTGCCTCAAATTGCCTGAAAGTTACTCAACTGAATGAAATTTTTCGCCAAGCTGCCGGTTCAAGGATCATCGTCAATGCACATAAAATTAATCAGGGAGAATTTCCTGATGTTAGAAATTTGTCAGACAGTGATTTTTTCTTTTTAGAAGCAGAAGAGCCTGAAGCTGTTTTGAAAAATATTATTCAACTTGTTTCCATTAGATTGCCTCGTAAATATAATTTTAATGTTCTTGATGATATCCAGGTTTTAGCGCCTATGCGAAAAGGTGTTATTGGCACCGAAAATTTAAATTTAGTCTTGCAAGAAACATTAAATGGTCAGAATGAGCCCATTTTTCGGGCAGGAAAAAGATTTGCAGTTGGTGATAAGGTGATGCAAATTAAAAATGATTATAAACGAGAAATTTTTAATGGTGACATTGGGAAAATAACACGTATTGATACAGTCGATCAGCAGCTTATTGTTACAATTGATGGCCGTGATGTTATTTATGAGTATTCTGACCTTGATGAGCTAGTTTTGGCCTATGCTGTTTCGATTCATAAATATCAAGGCAGTGAATGCCCTTGCATCATTATTCCCGTTCACACGACTCACTTTAAATTGCTTTACCGCAACCTTTTATATACGGGGGTTACAAGAGGAAAAAAACTTGTTGTACTTGTCGGGACAAAAAAGGCCATTTCCATTGCGGTAAGAAACGATGAAGTACGCAAGCGATTTACAGGGCTTAAACAGGCCCTCATCGAAATCAACAGCCCAGTCAGAACATTATAGAATTTTTCTAACAAAAGAGAACAAGAGAGAATGGAAGAAAATAGATTATTGCGATAAGTAGGCATTTTTTAACGCAAAGACTAGAAAGGCGCAAAGACCTCTAAGAATTCTTGGGGTTGTGATTTTTTCAACACGAAGACACGGAGACCGTTAGGGACTCTTAAGGTTAATTTTTAAAACTTTAAGTTTCTTATAGTTGCATGTTTTCTTTTAAAATAGACATAAACACAACTTCATGAATCCCTAACGTTCTTCGTGTCTTTGTGTCTTCGTTTTGAAAAAATCACAACCTCAAGAATCCTTAACGATCTAAAGTGTTGATTTTAAAAAAAGGATTTATGTGAGAGAGAAAATAATGAGGATTGGCTCGAGTGCGTTGATAGGGTGTGTTGCTCTACTGATGATAGCCTTCATCGGTTTTTTAAAAAAAGAAATCGATCGCATAGAGATTCCAAAAGATGGTCAAGAAGCCATTCTCTTTTCCAATCAAACGCGTTCCGATCTTACAAAAACTTATGTATCCGCAATCAATGATGCAAAAAAATCTATTCTTTTGATGATCTATTCCATTACTGACAAATGTGTGATAGAGGCTCTTCGTCAAAAAAGTGAAGAGGGTGTAAATGTAAAGCTCATTTGCCACGATGAGATTTCTTATAATATCGAAAAAAGAATTGGAAATAAGGTAAAAATTTTAAAAAGGGCAGGACCTGGACTCATGCACTTAAAAATCATGGTGATCGATGATCATCTAACTTTTATAGGCTCTGCCAATATGACCTCTGCATCTTTAAAAATGCATGGAAATTTATGTTTGGCATTTGAAAGTCCTAGTTTGAGCAGCTATGTGACCGAAAAAGCATTATGCATGGGCTTGAATAAAAATATAAGTGAAGTGCCAAAAAAAAGTTTAATTATTGGTGAACAGCTTGTGGAAGTATTCTTTTTACCGGACGAGTCAACAGCTCATCTTAGAATCAAGCAGTTAATTCGTGAAGCCAAAAAAACGATCCGTGTTGCCATGTTTACCTTCACAAGGGAAGATTTTGCAAAAGAACTGATTGCTGCAAGCTTAAAAGGTGTTGATGTGAATGTATCCTTAGACAACTCATCCTCAAAGGGTTGTTGTCTTAAAATATTTGAAATATTGAATAAATCAACCGTTTCGCTTAAAGTGAATAAGGGGCCCGGGTTGCTCCATCATAAATTTCTTTACATTGATGGAAACATTTTAGTAAATGGCTCTGCAAACTGGACAAAAAGCGCATTTAATGCTAATGATGATTGTTTTGTTATTCTCCATCAGCTGACCCACGATCAAAGCTTGCAAATGGATAATTTATGGGAAGCAATCATTACCGATAGCATCTAAACACTAGAGGATTTTTATGAAAATAGCATTGATCGGTTACGGCAAAATGGGCCGTTTGATTGAAGAGATGGCCTTGCAACAAGAAGAGCAAATCGTTGCAAGAATTGATTCAAAGCAAGAAATCAACAAAGAAAATTTGAAGGGTGCTGATGTGTGCATCGATTTTAGCCACCCAAAATGCATACTTTCCAACATAAAAAAATTAGCAGAATTGAACCAAACGGTAATTGTTGGAACAACCGGTTGGTACGATCATCTCGACCTAGTTAAAGAGCTTGTATCGATGCATAAAATTGGTCTAGTTTATGCTCCAAACTTTTCAATAGGCGTTAATATTTTCTTAAAAATTGTTAAAAAAGCAGCTAACCTCATCGATAAATTTGATCAATACGATACTGCCGGCTTTGAAATTCATCACAATCAAAAAGCAGATACACCCTCCGGCACTGCAAAAGCTATAGCACAAGCACTTTTAAATAATTTAGATAAAAAAACCAAAATTGTTTATGACTTAGGCGATAGAAGCATTGAGCCTGATGAATTGCATTTTGCTTCTTTAAGAGTTGGCTCAAATCCTGGGGAACATCACGTAATTTTCGACTCCCCTAGTGACACCATTTCAATTTCCCATCAGGCAAGAAACCGGAAAGGTTTTGCAAACGGCGCAATCCTTGCAGCAAGATGGCTACAAGGAAAAAAAGGCTTTTTTACCATTAACGATCTTTTGGAGACATATGCATAAAATTACTGGTGTACATACCGCATTGATCACCCCTTTTGATGAAAACGAACTTTTAAACGAGAACGCTTTAAGACAACAAATTCGCTTTCAGCTTGAAAATGATATCGACGGGCTTGTCGTTCTTGGAACCACCGGTGAAACTCCGACTTTAAAAAAACAAGAAAAAGAAAAAATTATCAAGATTGCTTTAGATGAGAACAGAAAAGCTTTAAAACCGTCTATTTTAACAGTCGGTACAGGTTCCTACTCTACCGAAGAAACAATTAAAAATACAACCTATGCCAAAAATTTAGGCGCTGATTGCGCACTCATTGTAACTCCCTATTATAATAAACCGACTCAAAAAGGACTCTATCAGCATTTTAAAACTGTTGCAGACGCTTGTGACATTCCAATTATTGTTTATAATATTGCAGGTAGAACTGGTCAAAATTTATCGACCGAAACTTTAAAAAATTTAAGTGAAATTAAAAATATTATAGGTGTTAAAGAAGCGTCCGGTAGTTTAACGCAAATGATGGATGTGTATCAGTCAATTTTACTGCAACGCGATGATTTTTGTTTATTGTCTGGCGATGATGCTTTAACGCTTTCTGCAATGGCAATAGGTGCGCATGGGGTGATTTCAGTTGTTAGCAATCTTATTCCTGGTTTGATCAAAAAAATGACCAATCTTTTAACAATTGGCAATTTTGAAGCTGCAAGAAAATTGCATTACGAGCTTTTGCCGCTATTTAAAGCAGCTTTTATAGAGACAAATCCCATTCCAATAAAAGTTGCCATGAATCATCTTGGAATGAATGCCGGGCCTTGCAGATTGCCCCTTACGGGGCTTGAGCCTGAAAACGAGAGCATCTTGAAGGGTGTTCTAGAGGGCTACATGGAGTTTGCTTATTAGACGAATAAGGGGCATAAGGGACATCTTATGTCCCTTGAAATCCTTCTAGAGATTATAAAATTAATGGAAAAAAAATGGTTAAAAGAAACGAAAATTTAGAAAAATTGGCAGGCAGCTACCTCTTCCCGGAAATTGATCGCAGAAAAAAAGCATTCTTAAAAAAACATCCGGACGCTAAATTGATCAGCCTTGGTGTGGGAGACACAACAGAGCCGATCACCTCGACAATCAATGCAGGACTTGTTAATTTTGCTAAAGGGCTTGGAACAAAAGAAGGCTACGTTGGTTATGGTTTTGAGCAAGGAAGTATTCAACTTCGTGAAAAAATCGCAGAGACAATTTACCATTCGACAATTTCTGCTGATGAAATTTTCATATCCGATGGTGCAAAATGCGATATTGGAAGGCTTCAATTATTATTTGGGCCAAAAAGTACAATTGCCGTTCAAGATCCATCTTATCCTGCATATGTAGACACATCTGTGATTATTGGACAAACAGGAGATTTCGACACAATTTCTAATCAATATCGAGGCATTACCTACCTTAAATGTAATCCTAAAAATAATTTTTTTCCAAAACTTGAAGCTAAAACCGATTTGATTTATTTTTGCTCTCCTAATAATCCGACCGGTGCAGTCGCAACGAAAGAGCAATTGCAAGAATTAGTTTCATTTGCAAAAAAACAAAAATCGATCATTATCTTTGATACAGCCTACGCACTTTATATTAAAGATCCTGATTTACCAAAAAGTATTTATGAAATTCCGGGGGCTAGGCAAGTAGCCATAGAAATCAATTCTTTTTCAAAAATTGCAGGTTTTACAGGTGTTCGCCTTGGATGGTGCGTGATTCCTGAAGAATTAAAATATGATGATGGAAAATCTGTAAAAGAAGATTGGGACAGGCTTATTTCCACCTTTTTTAATGGTGCCTCAAACATTGCCATGAGCGGTGGACTTGCAGCTCTTGAGGTTCAGGGATTGAATGAAATGCGTCAAACGATGGATGGGTATTTAGAAAATGCAAAACTCATTGAAACTACATTGAAAAACTTAAAATTTGAAACTTTCGGTTGCCTTACACCATTTGTTTGGACAAAATTCCCAGGAAGAGACTCTTGGGATGTTTTCAACGAAATCATGGAAAAGGCGCATATTATTGTAACACCAGGAAGTGGCTTTGGGCCAAGCGGCAATGGATTTATTCGCTTTAGCGCATTTGGACATAAGGAAGTTATTGAGGAGGCCTGCCGCCGCCTCAATAGGGTCTTTGGGGATTAGTACAGCTAATCGTACCTATACTATTTTTCTACCATTGAGGCAATTAGAAAATTGCCTCAATGGTAGAAAAATTCAAACACTTAATTTTAGTAAGAAGTGTTAAAAAAACGTTAGACTTTCAAGACCTCATAAATCGAAGTTGAAAATGTCGAACCAGAGACTTGCCAACAAAAATGCGCCAAACGCAATCGGTCCGTAAGGTGCATAATGTCCCACATACAAAGCATAAGCAGATATTGCTAGCAATACTAAAGGTGGTAACAATTTTTTGAGGCCAAGTATTCTGTTTGTTAAAAAAATTGATATAATTGCAAAAGAGATCCCAAGCAACTAACCGTAAGATCCAGCTAAGCTAAAAGCTGAACCTGATCCGCCAATGATCGGGTCCGTATAGAGAAGTTGCACAATATTTTTTGTACTTTCAACATCAATATTTGGGTGATGATTTGGTAAATCGAGACTATAACCAACAGCAATTCCTGCAGTTGAATCAAAAACAAGGTAGCATACTGCAAATAACCAAATGAAAAATTTGCTTATAATGCCAAAAAAATTGTTTTGATGAAAAGTTAAAAGTATGGCCGCAACGGCTACTGCTCCGAATAAAAAGGATTGCAAGATATGAAGTTCCTTCCACCAACCAGACATATGATGCAGTCCTTCATAAACATTTTTTGAAAATCCTGATGGATGATTCCACTTCAAGACAACAAGAAAAAATGGAACGACCATCATAACAAATCTTCAAAACCAGATAAATAAAACTTTTTCCATGATTAAACCACCATTTTAATAAAGTTAACAAATACCAAATATAAAGATTAATCTAAATGTTTTAATAAGATCTTGCTTAAATAGGTGAATTTGTGCAGAATAGAAGTGTAAAATGTGTAATACTTAAAAAAAAAGGATATATCATGAAATCAATATACGCTCTATTAACGCTTGCTTGTTTATTTACTTTTGCTTCAACTACAAATCTAGAAGCAAGACACCATACTCACTTTGTTTCTAGAACTTACTTTGCTCCTGCCCCACAATATGTTGTGCAATATTACCCACAGCAGGTTTTTGTTCAGCAACCTGTTTACGTGCAACAACCTGTTTACGTACAACAACCGGTTTTCGTGCAACAGCCCGTACAAACTGTTGTTTACAGCCAACCTGTTTGCCAGCGAGTAATTGTGCGTGAACGATGCAATCCGGCAGCCGGCTTGATCACTTCATTTGCCTTAGGCTTAGGACTTGGCTTACTTCGCTAAATCATAAAAAACTTTTGGAACGCTTGGTACTTCGACTAGTGCCAGTATCCAGGGAATCTACCTGGTACCGGTTGGTCCTACTAATCATGCGGTTTTCGTAAATTCGACAGGCCAACTTGGAGCTTTACCTTCATCAAAAAGATTTAAAAATTCGATTATAACGCTATCATCAGATATTTCAAAAAAAATATATGAAATGAGGGTTGTAAAATTTTATTATAATAATGATCCCAGAAATATCATTCAATATGGAATGATTGCAGAAGAGATGGTAGATGTATTACCGGAACTTGTTGCTTACGACAATGATATACCATTTAGTGTTAAGTATCATCTATTAGCGCCATTGATGATTGCTGAATTACAGCAGCATGAAATGCAAATTAAAGTGTTGAACGATCGAATCAATCCGCTAGAAGAGCGAATCAATCAGCTAGAAGCACTTATACAGGCTTTGATAGCTAAATAGGCCAATCAGAGTTGTGGTAACATGTTACCACAACTCTTTTTCAAATATCCACTTTCTACTCAATTTAAAAAATTTAGACTTCAACAATCTATAACATTTTCGATTTTTTTACAGGATGTGCACGATGCTTCCTGTAAAAAAATCAGCAGGGGTTATATTAGAGAACTTTTTTTAGCATTGCAAGTTTTCACTTTTCAGTAGCTCCAGCATTTACCGTTTTCTAGATTTAAGAAAAAGCATTGTAAATATTTTTTTAAATATTTATACCTATGTATTCACCCTAGCATATTGGCTTATGCACACGACTTATTTAAAATTATCTTATACAAGGAACAACATCTTGATGAAAAC